>MPMC02179504.1_pt1 | contig 24351 bp, 17 predicted proteins | sample 1617281 | NCBI WGS metagenome assembly MPMC02 (sample SAMN05944809, study PRJNA350692) | marine metagenome | biome: marine; feature: ODZ; material: water; isolation source: 100 m water sample filtered on 30 um supor filter | place: Pacific Ocean | collected 2012-04-09 | depth 100m m | reverse complement strand
AGCATTGCCTTTGCGGTCGGTTTTCTCTGGACGAGCGGGACCGCCATCTATCTGCTTTTGCGACGCCAGGTGGACGGCGTCGAACTCGACGAAGCCTGTCTGGAAGACGGGGATACTAAGTTTGGCTTGCCGAATCTGGAGACCGATGCATCTGGAAGTGTCGGCGTGGCAGGGCCCGAGAACGGCCCCGAATGAGAGATCAGACCGGACCGAGTCCCTTACCGAGCCATACACCGATAAAACTCGCTACCGGTTGACCGGTGAGGGGGTGGGTCTAGAATAATTTTTCCCCGGCAACACATCGGGCTGTAGCTCAGCTTGGCTAGAGCGCTGCGTTCGGGACGCAGAGGTCGAAGGTTCAAATCCTTTCAGCCCGACTCTTGCTCGGCCTTTTCGGAAACGCTCGTCATTGCGGATGCTGGCCCAGTGTTTTCACGTACCACTGCCACGCCGCACATCTGAGCTGTTCTCGCCGTGCGGGCGCGATGCCCTGTGGGCTAGCCGTCGGCCGATCCGGTCAAGCAGTCCGATTTGCTCCTCATCGAGGCCGACTTTGTCGGAGAGGTAATCCCGGAGTCGCCGATACATCTCATAATCATCCCCCTCATTGTTCATCTGGTGGACCAGTCGCATGAGCCCGTCATGGGCTTGCTTCATCTGCTCCTCACTAAAACCGGCCTTTTTCAGAGCGTCTTTGATTCTTTTGCGAACGCCCTCACCACTTTGCGCGCGCTTGCGATCGACAGGGTTTCTGTGGGGATGCGGGTGCTTCTCCCGTTCCATTTTCTCCCACTCTCTTCGGGCCTCTTCTTCGCTCATCTCCCCCTTCATGACGGCCGCTTTGAGCTGCTCTGCTTTTTCTGCCTTTTCAATCCCTTTCCATATCCCCCAGGCCTCCGCCTCGGACATCTCCCCCTCCTCGACCGCCTCCTTCAGTCGTGGCGCGAGGCGCTCCTCTTTAAACTGATACCACTCGTGCCACGCTTCGTCCTCGGTCAGCTCACCGCGAGCAACCGCTGCCTTGAGTTCGTCCCCAACGTCGCGTAGCTCTTTTCCAATATCCCAGGATTCCCGTTCCTGTTCGTGGAGCGCTTCCATCATGGCATTGGCCTGATCCCAGGTAAGCTCTCCTTTGACGACAGCCTTGGCCAGTCGCCTTCCGACCGCTTCGTAGTCCTGGGCAAACGCAAACCCGAGCGGCAACATAGCAACGGCAACTAAAAACAATCCAGCACGGAGTGTGCTGGAGGTGGCCGGTTTTATGCGATATGACAAAATCATGGAGAATCTCCTTCGTGAAGTTGAGCCACTGTTGATTTCAGTTGCCACAGCCGGTGACTGCGGCGTTGGGAGCTGCAGTTATTTGTTGCGCCACAAAAGCCATCCGAAAAAACCGACGGCCGCGCCGCCCAGGTGGGCCAGGGCCGAGACATCTCCCTCGCCGAAGAGCTGGCGATAGACGAACAGGCCCTGCATGCCAAACCAGACCATCATCCATATGTAGGCCGGAGCATAAATCCAGCGAAAAAAAGCAGGGTAGAACCACCACCATATCATCCCTAAACGGGCCCTCGGAAATTGTAGTGCGTAATAGACGATGACTCCAGAAATTCCACCACTGGCTCCGACGGAAGGGATCTCGGAGCGAGGTTCGAGGAAAATATGGAGCAGATCGCCAAAAAGTGCAGCCGAGGCCAGAAGCAGCAGATACCGCCATCGTCCCAGATAATCCTCAACATTGTCCCCAAACACGACGAGGAAGTAGGCGTTACCAATCAGATGTAACCACCCGGCATGGAGAAAAAAGGAGGTAATAAAAGTTAAACCTCCATGCCGCCACATCTGGTTTGGTATCAAACCCCAGCCCGAAATTACAATATTTAAGTGGCCAATCGTCAGGCAGGTAACCACGACTAAGGTGGCCGTGATTCCCCAGGTCAGCCAGGGACAACGTCGCAGCCCCAGGGTATCATGCTCAACCGGCATGCCCAGAATGGCGGGTAGCAACTTCCATGTTTCTTCAGGTGCCTCCGTACCAAAATCTCCACCCCGCTCTCGCGCTTGATCAACGCGGAGTTTAGCCATCGCCACCGCTTCGCGACCCTCGTCTGTGAGTTCTGTCTTTGGCGCAGGCTGCTTTTTTGGCAAGCGCTTTAGTTCTTGGGCATCGAACCATACAAAGCGGCAACCGGTACAGACATCGAGATCGACCACATTTTCCTGTAGCCCCCGCATCGGTACCTCCGCCGTCGGGCGTTGGCAAATAGGGCAGGCGACCCCCGTTTTTGCGGCAGCGCCGGAGGCCTGCACCCATAACGCCTTTGTCTTTGGATGTGGAAGAACACGCCGAAGAACCGCCAACCCGATGGCACGGCCACGACATTGGGGACACGCAAAAAAAAATCCTTGCTTGGCCTTGGTCCGAAGAAGGTGCCGATTACATTTCGGGCAGGAAAACATTATCAGGCCATGGTGTAAGAAGCGTTGCCGCGATTGCCGTTCGATTAGGCATTGTACCAAATCGAGAGAGGTCGGATTACTACGGGATTGAGTGCCCGCAGCATCACGAAGCGATGGTTTCGGAATTCACCTTGGTCGCAGTAGCACTGATATGTTTTGGCAGGATGACATCGTAAGCGAGACCGAGCCTTTTGAGGCATTTGATGAAACAAAAATTCAGGTCGAGCTCCCACCACCGGTGTCGCATGTTTGCGCTGGCCTGATCGTGGTGATGATTATTGTGCCACCCCTCACCAAATGTCAGCAGCGTGACAAGCGGATTGTTGCGACTTCCCTCATTCGTTTGATACGTCCGATAACCGAAAATATGCGTCAGGGAATTGACCGACCAGGTAATGTGCCAGACGAGTACCGTTCGAACAAACGCGCCCCAGATCATGAGGCTCATTCCAAAAATAAATCCGGCATACACGCTGCCGTCAACAAAATATCCAACAAGAAAACCAACAACATAATAGAGAACAACATGAACACAATAAATCAACGGTCCCGTCCATGTTTTTTCTAAATACATATAGAATGGATCTTGCAGAATATCTTTGGCATACTTTTGAAGCATACCCGCACTGCGGGTATACTCATTGCGAAGATAAAGCCAGCCAATATGCGACCAGAGAAAACTCACAAACGGGCTGTGCGGATCGGGCTGTTGGTCGGACGCGCTGTGATGAAGTCGATGGTTGGCAACCCACTTGGCAGGTGTGTCCTGCAAACAGCAGAGGGAGATTAAAACCCAGGCTCTCTCAAACCATCTTGGCGTCTTAAAGCTACGATGCGCCAGCAAACGATGGTAGCAAATCGTGATTGCTTGACCAAAAATGGGGACGAACGCAACTGCAAGAATAAGGCCGGTCCAGCTGAAGAAAAGTGGAATAAAAGCGAGGAGGGCGAGCAGGTGGACAGAAGTGATACTGATCGCATAGAGCCAAAGAACCTCCCCTTTGACAGTTGCCGGTCGTGGAAGGTGTCCTCGCTTTTGTTTTGTCTCACCCAACGCAGACCGCCGCCCTAAATGACTGTCTTTTAAATGATCGTCTTTTAAATGATCGTCTGCCATCACAATTTGGCCACCCGTAAGTGAGTGGCAGTGAATTAAAAAACATTTTCAATGTCACAGATATTTTACCCGATGACGACAATCTCGAATAACCCTCCCAAAATATACAGAAGGCGTCCCAAAGGTGGCGTATGGCCGTATTTGGACCTTGCCTAAGTCGCCAATTCCTCCCGATCTTTGAAGGCCTGAAGTGCATTGGGATTGGCCAGGGCAGGGAGATTGCCAACCTCCTGCCCATGCACCGTCTCCCGCACCGCCAATTCCACGATCTTGCCACTGCGGGTCCTGGGAATGTCCGGCACAGCAAGAATTTTTGCCGGGACATGCCGCGGGCTTGCCCCCTCGCGGATTTGTTTGGAGATTCGCATTTGCAACGATTCATCGAGAACGACACCCTTGCGAAGAACAACAAAGAGCACAATCCGTACATCGCCCTGCCACTTTTGGCCAATTGCAACACTCTCTAGGACCTCGTCAAGCATGTTTGCCTGGGCATAAATTTCTGCCGTACCAATCCGCACCCCACCCGGATTGAGCACCGCATCACTGCGGCCGTAGATCACCAAACCCCCGTCCACAGTCAGTAGTGCGAAATCTCCATGACACCAGACGTTTTCAAACCGTTCAAAATAGGCGGCCCGGTATTTGGCATCGTCTGCATCCTGCCAGAAGCCAAGAGGCATCGAAGGAAAAGAACGGGTGCAGACGAGCTCGCCCTTTTTTTTCACAACCGGATTGCCGCCCGCGTCAAAAATATCGACCGCCATCCCCAATCCTCGGCACTGCAGCTCACCGCGCCGTACGGGCAAATTCGGGTTGCCCAGGGCAAAACAGGAGATGATATCGGTGCCCCCGGAGATTGAGGAGAGACAAACGTCCGATTTGATATCCCGATAGACATAATCAAAACTCTCCTCTGCCAGCGAGGAGCCGGTCGAGAGGATCGTGCGGAGTGATTCGAGCCCGTATTTTTCACCCGGCCTGCATCCCGCCTTTTCGAGCGCCGCAAGATAACTGGCGCTTGTTCCAAAGACATGGAGGCCCAAACCATCGGCCATTTTCCACAATTGGTCCACGCTCGGTGCCATTGGTGCCCCATCATAGAGTACGATCGTGGCATCACTTGCCAGCCCACTTACCAGCCAGTTCCACATCATCCAGCCGCAGGTGGTGAAGTAAAAGAACCGCTCACCCTTCCGCAGATCGGTATGCAGCACATGCTCTTTGAGGTGCTGTAGCAGCGTTCCCCCCGCGCCATGCACGATGCATTTCGGTTTACCGGTCGTCCCCGAGGAGTAAAGGATAACGAGCGGATGGTCGAATGGCAGTTGCGCAAACGTTAAGGAATAATCCGCCGTACCGACGTTGCCCCATAGCCGTGTGCCGGACATTTTAGAGTCGTCGCCACCACGACTCGGTACCACCAGCAGATGCTTTAAGGCCCGAATGTTGTCTTTCAGAGAGCGGATCTTCGGTAACAGGTCAAATTGTTTTCCGCCGTAGGCATACCTGTCGAGGGCAACAAGTACTACGGGCTCAATCTGTCCAAAACGCTCCAGCACCGCACCGAGTCCGAAATCGGGAGAGCAGGATGAGAAGGTGGCTCCGATCGATGCCGCAGCAAGCATCGCAATGACCGTCTCGGGCAGATTCGGCATCAGCGCCGCCACGCGGTCGCCCTGTTGTACGCCAATCTCGCAGAGCCAACTCGCGATCCTGGCCACTTCGGCCCGAAGTTCCCCAAAGGTGATTTGCTCTGTTATTCCCGCCTCATTGTGAGAGAGGATCGCCACGAGCGCGTCCTCGCCCTGCAAGAGATTTTCGGCATAGTTGAGACGCGCACCAGAAAACCAGCTAGAACCGGGCATCCGGCTTCCGCCAGTAAGTACCGATTCCCACCGTTGGCTCGCTCGCACACCACAAAACTCCCAAACGGCGACCCAAAACTTTTCACGCTCATCGACCGACCACTGCCAAAGGGTCCGATAATCGGGAATGGGGACGGATTCGCGCTGCTCGATGAACCGCATGAACGCCGACATGCGGCTCGCCTCAAGGCGTGCCGCATCTGGTTTCCAGAGCACCTCGCTCATGATGTCGTTCGGGCGGGCAGGAGCTTGCCGGTAACGTCACCAAAACCGACCCGATAGCCGTTCCCTTCACACCATGCGGTCATCGTCACGCGGTCGCCGTCTGAGAGAAAAATCCGCTGCTCGCCCCCGGGCAACTCCAGCGGCTCCGCTCCCCGCCAGGAAAGCTCGAGCATCGAGCCACGAGATTCCTTTTCCGGGCCACTGATGGTACCCGAGGCCAAAAGATCCCCCGGCCGCACATTACAACCGGCCACCGTATGGTGGGCAAGTTGCTGGTGGATGCTCCAGTAAAGGTGTTGGAAGTTAGACCGTGTGATCTCGACTGCTGTGTTGGTAGATTCCGGAGTCAAGTAAACACCCAGTTCGATATCGTAGCTATGGTCTGCATCCCACCGAAGATAGGGCAGTACCTCAGGATCTTGCGCTGGCAGAGGACGTCGAAATTCTTTCAGAGCATCGGTCGTAACCACCCAGGGCGAGATTGAGGTGGCAAAACTTTTTGCCAGGAAGGGGCCGAGTGGCACATACTCCCATTTCTGGATGTCGCGGGCGCTCCAGTCGTTGACCAGTACCATCCCGAAAATGTGATCAGCGGCACGATCGATCGGAATCGGTTGGCCGAGTATCGATTCGGTGCCGACAAAAAATCCCATCTCAAGTTCAAAATCGATAGCCCGACTCGGTCCAAACTGACCGGCACCGAGTTGGCCGGTCGGTCGCTGAATGTCGGTGCCACTGACAACGAGCGAGCTGGCACGACCATGGTAGGCGACCGGCAGATGCAGCCAGTTTTCCTGCAGGGCGTTGTCCGCTCCACGGAGCATGGTTCCAACGTTTGTGGCATGGTCTCGAGACGAATAAAAATCGGTATAGTCGGGCACAGCGATGGGCAACAGCATCTCGCACTGGTCCATCGGCAGCAGAACTTGTTGGCGAAGTGGTTCGTTGTCGCGAAGTTCTCTAGAGTCTGCGCGCAGCAGATCCGTTAAGCGCGAGCGGACTTGCGTCCAGGCGGGCCTCGATAACTGCAAAAAAGCATTGAGTTGCTCGCGGTCAAACACCTTTTGTTCTGCGCCAAAATCTGTGAGAAGGCCCCGCCGCTCCAATTCCGCTAGATCCAGGATATAGTCTCCGATCGCCACGCCGATTCGCGGTGCAGGATCGTGCGGGGGACGAAAGACGCCATAGGGCAGGTTCTGGATCGGAAAATGGTTTTCCGGGTCGACCTTGATGAAACTTTCAAGCGGCCGGTCTTGTTGTTGATTCATTCAATCGCTGTTCCCGGTTTTGCAGGGTATGGATTGTAGATTTTAGAACCGCGACTTCTCATTGGGACAGTGTTTCCATCCACCCCCCCGCCGCTAAGTCTGCCAGCGGTTCGGTGAAACTGCAACTCCCGAAGGATAAAAATCGCCTTCGTCCCGCCTCGATTTGCGCAATATCGGCACCCATCTCTTGCCAGAGAAGCTGCGTGTCGCTCATCGAAAAGTGGCTCGCTTCACGATCAGCCAATATATGTTCAACCGTTTTTGGTTGTATCTGGCCACCATGCAGCAATACGACACTGGTGAGCAGGTTGAGAAATCCCTGCATGGTCACACCAAGCTCCTCACAATCGTGCGGCAGGGCGTGATGCAGTCCTGCCGTCGCTTTCCAGGGTATTTGCAGCGATTCGCAGAGTCCGATGGTATCAGCCAGTTCCACCTGCGAAGGAAAAGCTTCACCCGAGATGCCCCCGGTTCGCAGTTTGTATCCCACCATGCGGTTTGCTGCGCTAAATCGGCCGAGAATTTCGGCGAGCCTCGAGCGGGTGCTCGTGCGGCCAGCCTCAATGAAAACAGGGGTATTTCCAAATCCATCGGCAGTCAACTCATCGAGGAGATTTCCGAGGAGATGCTCAAGGGCCGCTCCATCGGCAGGACAATCTTCCGGTAGGGCAATTTCTAAAGCAGCCACGCTCGAGCCGGCAATAGGATGTTCCGCAAAGTTTGCAGCCCCCCGGAGATCTTCTTGAAGCGCGGTGGGCCATTGCGACATTTCCCGGCCTCGACCGACAAGGACAGAAAATGTCCAGGGCTCGCCCGTCGCAAGCGGTTCTTTGAAATCGGCAAGCTCGATAAGTTGATTGGCATGCAAGATGAAATGCCGTAGCATCCAGGCCTGCTCCCCGGAGTGGTATTTTGCAAAATTGCCGATGGCCTCAGAGAGCGATAAACGCGCGGGCGGAAAGAGCCCCGCGTAGTCAATGACCCCCTGAAGGAGCGCTCGGAGTGCAACGGTCATGTTTCCAGCCAACTACGCCCGTAGAATTCATCTTCATAGGCCAATGCGGTCTCGGCAACCTGTAGCGGATAAAAGGTATCGACCATCACGGCCAATTCTTCAATGCGCGAAGCACCAATGGAATCTTCCGTCCGCCCTGGTTGGGGTCCGTGGGGGAGTCCCGCAGGGTGTAATGTTAGTGATCCGCGCTCGATGCCGCTACGACTTAAAAATTCGTCATTTGCATAGTAGAGCACCTCGTCGCTCATTACATTCGAGTGGTTGTAGGGTGCAGGAACTGCCTCAGGATGAAAATCAATGACTCGCGGCGTAAAGGAACAGACCACAAATTGATCTGCCTGAAATGTCTGGTGTACAGGCGGTGGTTGATGGAGCATACCGACAATCGGTGCCAAATCGTGGATTGAAAGGGCCCAGGGATAATAGCAACCATCCCATCCCACGACGTCAAACGGATGGTGGTCGAGAATAATTTCGCTCAAAATATCGTTTTGTTTGACAATAACCCTAAATTCTCCGCGCTCGTCCCGGCAGGCAGGCTCCCCGGGCGGGCGAATATCCCGTTCGCAGAAAGGGGCATGTTCCATCAATTGCCCCTCCTTGGTCATATAACGTGCCGGAAAACGGACATGGCTGGGTGTTTCAATCACCAGCATCCGCGTGTTTCCTTCTCCCAAGTGGAACCGATGAAGAATGCCACGGGGAACGACCACATAATCTCCCGCGCGGTAGGGTATCTCGCCAAATTCCGACTCCAGGACCCCCTCCCCGTGACTCACATAATGGATTTGATCAGCCAGTCCGTTGCGGAAGAAAAAATCATCCGTAACGCTTGGCTGCACCATCGAAATGGTTACGTCACGATTGAAAAGCAGGGTCGTTCGATCGAGTGTAGCGCTCGTGGCGGACGGGACTTGAGCAGTCCGAAAATGTCTCATCCGCAAGCTCGGGTCGGCTTCTGTTTTAATATGTTGTTGCTCGAGCAGCTTCGTTGTTTTGATCGCGGTCGGCGCGTGGTGGTGGTAGAGCAGGGACGCAGGACCATCGAACCCCAGTGAACCCATCAGGTGCTCCGTATAAAGCGATCCATCGGGCTGACGATAGACGGTGTGCCTCTTGGGAGGAATGTCACCGCGTTGTTGGTAAAAGGGCATAACTGGCTTTTCCTAGAGATTTCCGCGGGCAGCCTGCTCGCGCTCAATCGCTTCAAACAAGGATTGGAAATTGCCTTTCCCAAAGGAGTCGGAACCGCAGCGTTGAATAATTTCATAAAACAGCGTTGGGCGATCCTCAACAGGTCGGGTAAAGAGTTGGAGCAAATAGCCATCTCCGTCACGGTCCACAAGAATATTGAGATCCTCAATCGCCTTGCAGTCCTGATCAATGGTCCCTACGCGGTCCCAGATCGATTCATAGTAACTCGAGGGAACGCGTAAAAATTCGACCCCCCCCGACTGCAGTAAGGAAACGGTATGCAGGATATCATCCGTGGTCAGAGCAAGATGCTGCACCCCGGCTCCACGATGGGATTCAAGATATTCTTGTATCTGGCTCTTGCGCCGGCCCTGGGCAGGTTCGTTGATCGGAAATTTTACGCCGGCCGTTTGGCTGGCCATTACGGTACTACGTAGAGCGGAATATTCCGTGGAAATATCCTTATCGTCGAAGGAAAGGAATTGGTTGAATCCAAACACCCGTTCATAGTAATCGACCCAACTGCTCATCTTGCCATCTTCAACATTGGCAACGATATGGTCCACGGTCCGCAAGCCAAAATCAGGTTCGGAAATGCGACGCGCTTCATAACCGGGCAGAAAGGCTCCCGTATAATCGGCCATCGAAATTAATGAGTGGAGCGTGTCTCCGTAGGCATAAATTTTGGCACGTCGAACCCGACCATGAGCGTCGGTCATGTCGTACGGCTCTTGGGCCACCTTGCCCCCGCGGTCCATAATGCCCTCAACCTGTCGATCGACATCGTCCACTAAAAAGGCAACATCGAGAACACTGTCCCCATGAAGACGATGTCGTTCGCCCATCGGATCCTCGGGAGTCAGCGGCGTGCTCAGGACCAAGCGGATATTGCCTTGTGAGAGAACATAGGAAGCCTGATTCACAAGTCCCGTTTCAGGACCGGCATAGGCAATCTGTGAAAAACCAAAAGCTTTTCGGTAGTAATAAGCCGCTTGCATCGCATTGCCGACGAGCAATTCCACATGATGGATGCCCTTGAGTGGCTGAGATGGTGTAGACATGGCGGTTTCTCCTTGAAACAGAATGGTTTCGCATGCGGCAAAAGTGCGTCATCTGCGCACTCGATGGAATGATTCTGACAGCTGGACGACTTTTCAGAAGCCGTTTACCCGAAAGTTCGCAATGGAGTGAAAAAGTCGTTGATTCAAAAATGCCGGTAAAATAATAATAAAATAGCCTGAAAATGTCTAGAAACCAAATTATACCCCGAATGCTATTTAATATGAATAAAGTTCGATATGGGGTGGTTGGATGAGGCTCGATCGAATGGATCTCCGCTTCGTGAAAATGCTACAGCCGGATGCAAGGGTCTCCAATAAGGAACCGGCCCGCTGCAGCGGGAACTCCGCTTCGACATGCCTTGAGCGGGTACGGCGACTCGTGGAGAGTGGCGTCTTGGTGGGCTTCCACGCAAAAGGCGCTCCGCAGGCGCTTGTGCTGGCGTTGAGGCGATGATCTCTATTCGCCATAGCGAACAAGAGCGACTCTCTCTCGATGCGGTGAAACAGAAGTTGCTAAAACTGCCCGCCGTTGGCATCGTAGGCGATGAAGAGAAGCCGTTGAATGTGGTGGACTATTGTCCGGAGTTTGTGGAGGACTCAGCACCATTCCAGGCCGCTTCAAGATCTTTGGAAAACTGATAACGAATTCCCTCATCCTCCAGAATTGCTTCGGTAATCTCGAACATCTCTTCGCGTGGGAAAACGAGCGTTTCGTAGTCCCCGGCTAGTTTAAACGTGATGAATTCTCCCTGAGCCTCCCGAATCAATGCCACCATATGCGCGAGGCTTTTTACTTTTTTATCGTTGATGTGGGTTACCACAGCAAATGTCTGTGAATCATAGCCCTCGTGAATCGGATGTGGAAACATACGAGCACCCGTTACGACCAACTCTTCCTCATCACCATCAAGTTGGTCAAAGCGCCGACTCAGCAGTGGATTGCGAAGCCTCGAGAACAGCGCGGCCCCACGTGGTCCGACCGCCCGAATCAAGTCCTGAGTGCCGACCGAGAAGACGATAGGTCCAAAAATGAAATGGCGTGGATACGTTCCCTTGAGAGGCCGGATCAACCATTGGGGTTCTATGAGTAGTGGAAAGTCGAGTTTTAATTCTTTTCCATCGCGGAAAATAGTTAGCGGTACGTTCCCATTCTTTTCAAACTGGGGAATCAGATACTGGAATGAAAGACGCAAATTATCGTTGACTTGCACATTTCCTTCAGGGTCAAGATCGACATCGCCAATGCGCGTAATGACATCCCACTGTTTGAGTGGATAGTTGTCCTCTTCACGAAACGGTTTGCGGATTAACACACCGCCGGTTTCCTCGGGAAGTTGTAGTCGTTTACGAAGTGCCGGATTGCGTACGGTTTGCATCTCATCAAAAAATTTATATTTTCCATCGTATTGCCCATCTTGTATGTCCGCGAGGAAAAGCCGGATTTCTTCAGAAGGAATCAGGTAACCGATGTTTTCCGCGGAAGGGATGCCACTGAACACAAGTCCAACGATCTTGCCATCGGTAATGGCAGGTCCGCCACTATTGCCGGGATTGAGTGCGGCATCGATCTGGATCCGCAGTCCCGAGGTAAGATCAAAATAGGGCGCAAATTCGATCCGCGACACGATTCCTTCAGTAATCGATAGTTGATCTCCACCGATTGGATACCCGTACACGTTCACGGTTTCTTTGAGTTTTGGAATACCTTCAGCCAGGGATAGCGCCGGACGCTCATCAAAGAAAGAATTTTCTTCCAATTCCAAAAGTGCCAAGTCGATATCTGGCGCAAAGGCAATCACGCGGGCGGGTATGCGCTGGGTCGATTGATATCCCTGGACCAACAGACGACTGGAATACTGCACTACATGAGCATTGGTCAAAATACGCCGACCATCGATGATGACTCCCGAACCGCTCGTTTTCCGTGCCGGGGTTTTGGTCCAGGGCCTTAAAAAATCTGGGGGTCTCTGGCTGGAATGAATTTTGACAACAGAATTGCGTAGTTCCGCACTCGGCGCTACAGTAGCCAGCACAAAAATAACAGCGACAGATAACATGATACGATGAAACACAAACATTCTCCGGACAAACCCTACAATGAAACGTGAGGGTCCATTCTAGCGAAAAGCTCCCTGCGAGCGGGAGCGAGAAATAAAAAGATTCGGGCGAATTTAACCCCTCTTCCTCTTACGCCCCCACTTCCCGCAGCACTTCGCGATTACGCCAAGATTGGCGTTATCACTTGGGACGGCAATACGCCTGTAAGCCGATTATCCAGCCCCTGGAAGGGAACCGCCAGTTGGGCGTGATTGATGCCCAGTAAATGCAACATTGTTGCATGCAGGTCGCGAATTTGAACCACATCCGTGACCGCGTTATAGCCCAGATCGTCCGTTTCTCCATACGTAATGCCGGGTTTGATTCCCCCACCAGCCATCCACATCGAGAAACCTTTAATGTGGTGATCACGGCCCGCATCTCCTTTTCCCTGAAACATTGGCGTTCGCCCAAACTCACCACCCCAGATCACCAGGGTATCCTCGAGCAGCCCCCGCTGCTTGAGATCTGTAAGAAGAGCCCAGGTCGGTTTGTCGGTTAGTTCGCAACAAATATTCATGTATTTATCCAGTTCACCATGGTGATCCCATCCTCGATGGTATAGGTGGATAAACCGCACTCCCCGCTCGACTAGCCTCCGCGCTAAGAGACAGTTGGAGGCAAAGGAGCCATCTCCAGGCTTCCCGCCATACATATCAAGAATTTCCTGACTTTCATCGGAAATATCGACAAGCTCGGGCACGGAGCTCTGCATGCGGAACGCCATTTCATAGGCCGCTAGGCGGGCGTCAACTTCTGGGTCCTGGAGGATCTGATTGCGATGCATGTTGAGTCCCGCAACCGTATCAATCAATTGCCGTTGCCCGCGCTCACTCACGCCGGATGGACTGCTGACATAGTGGACCGGATCCCCACTGGCATGGAACTCCACCCCCTGAAACCGACTTGGTAAAAAACCCGCCGACCACTGTCTTGAGGCAATCGGCTGCGGGTTGCGCCCGCCCACGCTCGTCATCACTACAAACCCGGGGAGATTCTCCGTTGCGCTGCCGAGTCCATAGTTCACCCAAGAACCCATGGAAGGGCGACCGCTGAGCGTGGTGCCGGTATTCATGAACGTGTGTGCCGGATCGTGATTGATCTGATCGGTGACCATAGAGCGAATGATGCAAAGGTCGTCAGCGACTCGTGCCGTCCAGGGAAGATAATCGCTGATCAACTGGCCGCTCTGCCCATATCTCTTAAACCGGTTTACTGGGCCGAGGCACCGCAGTTCTTGTCCCTGGAGCTGAGCAATAGGTTGTCCCTTCGTAAAGGACTTTGGCATCGGCTCACCATCCAAGCGATCCAATTCCGGCTTGTAATCAAAAGTTTCCAGGTGCGAGGGTCCACCCGCCATACAGAGAAAAATAACTCGTTTGGCCCGCGCGGCAAAATGGGGTAATCCGGGAAGGCCCCGATAATGGCTTATCTCCGAATCTGCTCCACACTGCTGAGCGCTCAAAGCCCCTATCGCTGTCGCACCGAGACCTAGCCCTGCCTGGGAAAGAAAGGTTCGCCGCGCTGCTCGTTGCTCCACAAGTTGCTGATCGGTCATTGGATTTCAATTTCTTGTAATGGTTTCGTGCATATTGAGGATCGCGCGTGCAACGATGGACCAAGCAGCCAACTCAACCGGTTCAATATTCTCCTTGGCAGGCTGTTGTCCAATCTGAATCAGTGCCTCCGCGGCACTGGGATCCACCCTGTAGAGGTCCTTGCTTTGCAGCAGTAAGTTTTTTAATAAAGATAGTTCCTCCGCATCGGCCACTCGTGATACTGCCCGCTGGAATGCAAAATTGATTTGTGACTCAATCGTGTCGCCCCCTTCCTGAATCATACGCTCAGCGAGAACCCGCGCAGCCTCCAGGAATGTCGGATCATTGAGTAATACGAGTGCCGCCAGGGGAGTGTTCGATCGCGACCGGTCGGCGGTACATTCTTCCCGGCTAGGAGCGTCGAAGGCCTGGAGCATCGGATGCAAAAATTGCCGCTGCCAATGTACGTAGACACCGCGTCGCCACTGGCGATCATCGGTATCTGCCGTATAGGTACGCTCCGGGAAATTCAAATGCCGGTAGTATCCCGCAGGCTGATAAGGCCGCGCACTTGTTCCCCCAACATCCTCAACCAAAAGCCCGCTAATGGAAAGTGCATTGTCCCGGATTAATTCCGCGGGCAATCGATAGCGACTCTGGCGAGCAAATAAACGATTTTCGGGATCGGCGGCATATCGTTCGGCACTTGTGAGCGAAGACTGTTGGTACGTCTGACTCATTACCAAAAGTTTCATCATCTGTTTTGTATTCCAATTGCTTTTCACCAGGTGGATTGCAAGAGCGTCCAGAAGTTGTGCATGGCTTGGCAGGGAACCTTGTATCCCGAAATCATCCAGCTGTTTGGCAATGCCCGTGCCAAACAGTTGGTACCAGAAGCGGTTGGCAAAGACTCGTGCTGTGAGAAGCCCGGTACCTGTCTTTGTGTCGGTCAACCACCGAGCCAGATCCAAGCGATCGGCGCGCCGGGACCCGGTCTCAAGTTTCCCAAAAAATTCGGGAATCGCAGGTTCGACAATTTCGCCGGTCTCGTCGAGCCAATTACCTCGCGGAAGGATGCGAATGGTTCTAGGTTCCACCGCTACGGTAATCATGGTGCGGCGTGCTCTTTGTTCGATCCGCGACTTTTGTTGCTCAAGGCCAGCAAGCATTTGGCTCTCTGAGTCCTGTTGCCGCAACACCTCAATTTTAGTCTGTAGATCAACCAACTCTTTCTGATCGCTCGGACTGAATACCAACATCTCCGGTTCGCGTTTCGTCGGTATCGTACTGGGACCGGAAAACGTCCTGTCTTCATCGATGTCTGCGAAAAAGGCCGCCATCGTGTAAAAATCACGCGCAGTGAAAGGATCAAATTTATGTTCGTGGCATTGGCAACAGCCCAACGACGAACCCATCCAGACACCAGAGAGATTGCGGATACGATCGGCAGCGTAGATTGCCAAATATTCCTTTTTTTGCACCCCTCCCTCGTGTGAAGTCTGGAGAATCCGGTTATAGCCGGAAGCAATTTTTAGGTCGGTCGCACGAGATGCGTCTATTTGATCCGCCTCGCGGGTAGCGATTAGATCGCCAGCGAGTTGTTCGTGTGTGAATTGATCCAGTGGCATGTTGTCGTTGAACGCATCGATCACATAGTCCCGGTAAGGCGAAATACTTTGGTCCTGGTCGCCATGGTAGCCGACGGTGTCTGCATAGCGGACCAGGTCCAGCCAGTACATTGCCATCCGCTCTCCAAAATGGGGTGAGGCGAGCAGTTGATCGACAACCCGTTCGTAGGCTTGTGAACAACTATCTGAGACAAAATCTGTAACCTGCTCAGGCGTGGGAGGTAGGCCGATCAAATCGAAATAGAGCCGACGAATTAATGTTACCCGATCGGCGGGAGAGGAGGGGGCAGGCCCTTTGGCCTCAAGCTTTGCGAGAATAAATCGGTCGACCCAATTCTTGCACCAAGTCGGATTACGGACAGTCGGCAGAGTGGGATTCACCGGTTCTTGGTACGCCCAATGTTTCTGCCAGTGAGCACCTTGGTCAATCCAGCGGCGCAACATGTCAATCTGCTGCGGACTCAAACTTTTACCCGAATCGGATGGTGGCATCTGCTCGTCTGGATCGGTTGCGAGAAGTCGCCGCATCAATTCACTGGCATCCGAATGGCCTGCCACAATCGTAGTCTCACCAGACTCTCCCCTACCGAAAGCGCTATCGCGATCATCGAGGCGCAATCCCCCTTCTCGTTGTTTGGCATCCAGACCATGACAAAAGAAACATTTATCAGAGAGGAGGGGACGAACATCTCGATTGAAATCGACTTGCTGATCGAGATTTGTTTCGCCTCCATCCAAAGTCATGGGCAGTACCAAAAGTACTGCAACGGAGACACAGCGTACGATTGTCACAGGCACGAAGGTGTTCATGACGTCAATAGGCCGCTGGGGATTACTGCGGGCCGACGACCGGCGCTACAGGCGGGGTCGCAGTCCGGAAAGCGACAAGCGACACAAAATAAGGCGGGAAGAGGCTTGTCAGCCACTCCATCTATTGTAACCCGACATTGAATCTGTGGTCAAACTGGTGTTTGCGCCTAGACAGACTAAATGTGTGTCAAATGTTCGTTTACTCGGGGGTATTTTCCCCACACATTGCAATTTCCCGGGCCTTGAGGGCGTTAGAGTCTGCCCGCTTCTGGTGATAAAATTATAAAAATAGAGTCTAAATAATCTGAAAACTTCCTCTCTTCCCCACGCGCTCAGAACCGTTGCCCCAAATGATTTTTGCCACTTCTGGACAACCTGTTGTTCCCAGTCTCCTGCTGTTGGTTTCCATGATTGCGCCGCTGCTTGGATGCGATAGTCTCACCCCCGATCCCTCAGAAACGACATCCCAAAGCTTGATGAATGCCATCGCAGCTGTCCGCCGAGGGGAAGAACATACGATCCACCTGGAGGGAGACAAACTCACAGATGAGGACCTCTCCCTGCTAGCCGAGGTGGCCGGTTTACAGGAACTGATTATCGAAAACGCACCATTGGGCGATCGTGCTTTGGCGCATCTGAAAAAACTGAACCAACTGCAAAGACTAGAATTTCCAGCCGGCTCTGTGGGTGACGAGGGCCTTTCCGTCCTTGCCGGTCTGAAAAATCTGGAGTGGCTCAATATTCCGTTATCGCGAGCAAGCGATGCAGGCTTCTCTAAACTCTCGGAGTTAAAAAAGTTGAGAATTCTCAATATGCATCAGACACAAATTACCGATCAGGGCCTGGAGCATCTCAAAACCCTCTCTAGGCTCTCGCTGCTTCGATTTGGTAGTCCCCACGTAACCGATCGTGGCCTAAAACACCTTGAGTCACTCGGCCAACTCAAAGCGCTACACCTTATGGAGGTTCCAGTGACGGATGAAGGCTTGCAGACGATTGCCAACATGAAGGGCCTGGAATCATTGTATCTTGATGGAGGGCACGTTTCAGATGCAGCGCTTGGAAAGTTGATCGAGGCGCGGCCAGCACTTCATTTGCATCAGAATCAGCAACACCTGTATAACGACCCGCAGCGGCACACACATCCTGAGTAAAAAGAGTCCCCTCCCAGAAAAATCGGGTTCATCTCCCGGTGGATTGCTATGAAGGCGATGTGTCCCATACACTGAGAGCCTCAATCGCGATAGAACATTGCTTCAACCGGGGAACCATAAAATGCAAACATCAAAAGTATTTGTCATCCTGCTGTTGTGCTCGGTTTCTGTAACGGCTGTCACGGTCTCTGCGTTGACCGAACAAGAGACGACAGCAACAGGGCTGACCGCCGCCGCCGGACGGCTACTCGCTGCACTTTCCCCGAAGGAGCGACAACGCGTGCAGATGGATTATGCAACTCCGGAACGATCCGGGTGGCATTTTATACCGAAGACAGAGCGCAAGGGATTGGCGCTGCGGGACATGAATGCGCATCAGCAAAAGCTGACGCTCAAACTTCTGCAAGCTGCGTTGAGTCAGGCCGGATATACCAAAGCAACAATCATCATGCAGCTCGAGAGCATTTTGGCAACTCTTGAAGGCAAAAGTGGCACCCACCATCTGCGCGATCCGTTGCTTTACTACATCACTATTTTTGGAAAGCCGAACGCAAACGATCGCTGGGGGCTTAGCTTTGAGGGGCACCACCTTTCACTCAATTTTGTGATTCATGGAGCGCGGATTGTTGCGTCCACGCCGCAGTTTTTAGGCGCCAATCCGGCCGACGTCAAAGGGAACTATATTGCCGAAGTCAAAAAGGGGACGCGGGTCTTGCGGAAAGAAGAAACCTTGGCCTTTGATCTGTTGCACGCACTCTCAGAGGACCAGAAGAAAAAAGCGATCGTTGCCACAAAAGCACCTGCAGAGATTCGCCATCCTGGGAATCCGCTGCCCCCGAAGAGTCAGGTGGAAGGACTTGCAGCGACGGACATGACTGAAAAACAGCAAACGTTACTCCGCCAACTACTTGAAGCATACCTCTCCACGATGCCACACGATGTTGCCCAAGGGAGGCGAAAGCGGCTCAACGAGGCTGGGTTTGGAAATATTTATTTTGCCTGGGCGGGAGCCACAGAACCGCATGTCGGACACTATTATCGGATCGAGGGCCCGACACTGCTTGTCGATTTTGTAAATACACAGCCCGATCCGGCAGGAAATCCCGCGAACCACATCCATTGTGTGTGGCGTAACCCGTCGGGCGATTTTGCCCTGCCTGCAAAGACAGATTAGGAGTCGGCAGGAGTCACCCGTAGCATCACGGGGCTTGAAGCGGGTCGCCCGTCGATCGTCGCTTCGAAGAAGATCGGGCGTTCGTTCTCTGCCACCCCAGGTTCTGCGGTGATGAACACTTCGCGCTCATTTTCATTTGCCAGCATCAGAACGCCATTGAGGCCGATGTTATCGACATAGACGCCATGCGGAAGATTCCACGCCGCTTCTTCGTGTCCGAATTCGATCACACCCGCGTGGTCGTTCCGCTCGACAAGTAGTTTACATTTGATCGTTTTTCCGGCGGGGATGATCAGAACCGGGAGTCCCTCACTCTCGAGGGCTTCGTTTCCAGGCTCAATGGAAATGCTGAGTTTTGGCTTCTCGCCAAGCTTGATCTCATTAAACGATCCGATATCGTGGGTGATCTGTTGGCCGTTGATTGTTGCCGTAGCTGTAACCTTGGTGTTTTTCAAATTTTCCTCGGTCGGCTCGGGTGCGTCTTTTGCTGCTCGAATGGTGGCGCTCGCCCGGTGCTGTCCCGATTCGATGGCAATCGGTCCAGCGATCGAAAATCCATGAGGCAGTCCGGTAATCGCCACACTTACCGGACCATCAAATCCGTCGATCCGGTTCAATTTCATATCGATTCGTCGTAAACCCCCAATCGGAACGGTCAGATCCCGACTGATTCGAAGTTTGAAATCGGGCCTCTGGGGTCGAACGTGGAGCTTGTATTTGTATTCTTCGCCTCCAAACCGGCGGACGTCCCGCACACGAGCCAAATAATCTCCGTCACGCGGTGCGGTAAATGTCAGCCGCGAATCCTTTCCCAACTGCCGCTGGCTGTCGTCGTCATTTTCGTAATAGACCGGAAAAACTGGGAGTCCATTGGGAACGATCGTGTCGGCACTCTCGTGGGGCTCGACAATGTAGCAGACCTCCCCGAGGGAGTGGGTGACGGGGGTGGTCTCGAAAAATCCGAAGCGCTCATCGAAATTAGGATAGACCTTGAATCCGGAATCGGGTCCCCGTGGATAGTGGTAAAGCCGCACCACCTCTCCATTGGCATACAAATATTGGTTGAGTCTCATTTCCCGCCAGTTGTGTAGGCGAAAATCATCTATCTGATTTGAATTCTTACCACGATAGGTGAAGTAGGAGTCGCGAACTGCCTGCAAAAACAGTCTCGGCACCGACTGTCCGTCGGAATCGACAATTTGGATGATTGAATCAAGCGGTGAATCGCTGCGGGCAGCATCGATTTCAAAAACCCAGCTCTCTCCTGCCCGAGCATGAAATCGGTACTGGTCCACATCCTCATCGGCCTCATCTATGTTCTCCCGCCGGATAACGCCGGTGATGGTCACAGGCGGCGAGAGTGGCTGTGCCTCCTCGAGTCCGTCATTAGGCTCGATTTCGGCAACTTCCTCAGGCTCCCGGCCGGCCGGTTGCAGGACATCTTCAGCAGGGGCGCCCTTTTTCGTTTCGGGACTCGTCGAGGATTGGGCGGCAGGCGCAGGTAATTCAAAGGCCCCGAGCGAACCGTCCATGCGTCCGACAAAAATCTTACCGTTCACAGAATCGACGGCGAGCGCTTCTATCGAATCGGGTTGTTGCTGGTAGACCGTCTGTTGTTTCAGTTCGGGATTTTGCCAAACCTTAATCGACTGATCGAGGGCCGCGGTTACCAGTTGGTTGCCATCGGCCGAATACCGCAAACGGGCGATCGACCCCTCATGTCCAAAACGGGCATGGAGGATCGGATTGATTTTCATTTCGTCCTTGGAAACAAACTTCCAGACCCGCAAACGGTTATCGGCACCGCCAGCAGCAAACTGCAATCCATTGGGACTGAAATCGACACTGTACTGTTCTTTGAGAGGCTCGCTCCGGGTGTCGAGCCGTTTGCCTGTTGGTACATGCCAGACTTTCACCGTGGCATCGCCACTGGCACTGACAAGATTATGGCCATCGGGGCTGAAGGCCAGGTCGAACACGGCGCCATTGTGGCCCTTGAGCACACGTTGTTTCTCGCCACTGGCAAAATCCCAGAGGATGATTTTTTGGTCGTATCCACCGGTTGCCAAAACCTGTTTATCCCAACTTGCCACAGCGGCATAGATGGTATCGTCATGTCCGGAAAATGTGCGAATTGGTTTCCCGCTTGCCACATCCCAAAGGCGAACTTCACCATAGAGCCCTGCGATCCCACTCGCTACGATCAGTTCGCTCGAGTCAGCAGTAAAACGGAGATCGTTGATTTTTCCGGCGTGTCCTTTAAGTTGATGGACTCGTTTGCGTGTGGCGGCATCGAGCAGGTCCACATTCTGAAAACGGGCGACCGCCAGATATTTTCCATCTGCTGATGTGGCCACGGCCGTTACCGGTCCGGGAGCCGAACTCGGTGTGAGTTTTGGAACGACGAGATCTTTTCCGCCCGCCAAACCGTCTTTGGGTCCGGGAGCTCCTCCACGCACCCAGCGGATGAGTGTTTCAATCTCTTTTTGGGTGGGCCGCTTTTCCTCATCTTCCGGAGGCATCATAAGCTCATCACTGCCGGTTAGCATTTCGATGAGACGACTCTCCTTGGGCACACCTGCCTTCACGATTGGCCCCTCCGCTCCGCCCTTCTGCAGTGAAGCGTATGAGTCCAGCGAGAGCTCCCCTTCCATTTCCTGGTTGTTGTGACAGCCAGTACAATACCGCACCAGGATTGGCTGTATGGTTTTTTGATAATCGCTCACCGCTTGCTCTTCAGCGCGCGCTTGGGCCAGACTCACCAGAACGATTAGCGGCAAGAAGAATCGTTGGCAGACTAAAAATCGCATATCTATGACAGGGAGACAAATTGCGACATCTGCTGCATGTTTCGGTTACTGCAGCGAACCGCGGTCCACTTCCCTGTTCCCCCCTTGTTCAGCTAATGATTGAATAAAAACTCTCGGCTGCTCATGATGCCCCAGTAGAGATCTTCAATAAGCTCGCGACGATCCTCTTCATTTCCACCCTGAAGGAATTTCAGGAGTTCTTTCTTTTCCTCGGCTTGTGGTCGCCGTGCTAACGTTCGAAGAAAGGCTTTTTCAAGTACGGTTTCGTCATCGTCACCGCTTGCCAGGGCCTGGGCAACACAACTGTTTTCGTCTTGGAGTCGTTTGTTCATGGTGTCACCGTTGTTGATGTGCAAAACCTGCACCAAACTCGGCGTATTGCTCCGCTCGCATTCGCATGTGATGTTGCGTTCATGGCGACCAAAGGTTTTCAGAAAGGGCGCAATGACTGCAGAATCATACAGTTCAATTGCCCGCGTTCCTTCAGGATATTCCTTGGTCTCCTCACTGCCCCCACCATCGTTGGCGATTCGCGTGAATGTTCCCGGGATCTGAGTAACCTGACCAATGGCGTCGTGCAAGACTTCTGCCATCAAGCGGCGGGGATAATAACGACTGTAGAATCTTCTATCGGCTTGATTCGCAGCTAGCGACTGGCTGCTCCTCTGATACGTTTCCGACTGTAGGATCAGACGCATGAGCGCCTTGATGTCAAAATCGTTATCTACGAGCCATGTAGCGAGTGCGTCTAGTAATTTGCCGTTGCTGGGTGGATTGGATACGCGGAGATCATCTGTCGGATCAATCAGACCCACCCCGAAAAAGTTCGCCCAGATTCGGTTTACGATTGCCCGGCTAAAGTAGGGATTTTCTGGTGAAGTCAGCCAGTTTGCCAGTGCAAGACGACGATCCTGTTTGTCTTCAAAGGGGATTGGCTCAGCATCAAGTGGCGCTGGCGGTTGTGGCTTGCCGGTACGGGGCTGTACCAACTCTCCTTCCGTGGCGCTGTAGAGTGTCCGCAGTCCTTCACCGATGCGCGAATCGCCACCCCAACCCTTGCTGCGAAGGCGTGCAAAAAGATTTGCCATGGCGTAATACTGATCGTTGGTCCATTTTTCGAGGGGGTGGTCATGGCATTTGGCGCATCCAATCGAAAGGCCCAAAAATGCGAGGCAGACATTCTCGGTCAAGTCTTCAGGTGTCTGGTGCAATGCGTAGAAGTTTGTCTCGCCATTGTTGTGGCTATCCCCGGTGGCGGTGAGGATCTGGCGAACCATCTCGTCCCAGGGCGTGTTTTGTTCGACTTGTTTACGAATCCACTGGTAATAACTCTTGACGGCCTTAGGCCTCAAGCGTCGCCCGTTGACCAAAAGCAAATCAGACCATTTGTAACACCAATAATCGACAAATTCCTCGCGATCGAGCAGCTCGTCGATCAGACGATCCCGCTTTTGGAAGCCCCCATCATCGCCACCACTCTCTTGGAGACTACTGTCATCGAGAAAGGCGGTTGTTTCTTCAAGCGTCGGCAAAGTGCCAATCGTGTCGAGGTAGACGCGCCGGAGAAATTCCGCATCTCCGGCCGGTGGAGAAGGTGCAAGATTAAGACTTGCCAATTTTTCTAGCACCAGAGTATCGATAAAGTTGCGCTCGGGAGCTTCGGCAAAAAGTTCCGCATCCATCTCGTAATCGTACGGCGAGGTTATTTGTGCCAGGACGACGCGACTGGAAAACCAGATGACAATTGCCCCCTGCCCATGACCGATGACGGAGATGCGTCCGTCGGGCGATACATTGGCAACCGTGGCGTCTGCGGTGGAGAACTTGGCCCAACGGGTCACATCTTCCTGGCGACCATCGGAATAGTGGGCAGTGACAATTAATTGCTGCTCATCACCAGGCTGCAGAGTGATCTGTTCGGGCAACACTTCGACGGAAATCAATTTGGGATCGTTTTCACCGGGCGGGGCCGCTCCGGCCGCAATCCACTCAGCGAGTACCCGATAGTCGGGCGAGTCAACTTCAAACCGCAATCCTCCCTTATGTGGCAGCCCACCGGAGGGCTTTGCCAGGATTAAGCTACGACCAGGATCGCCAGGCTCAATCCGTCGGCCCCTCGCCTCGCGGGTGAGAGCCCAATGGTCGGTGAGCGGGTCATAGCCCCGCAATGAGAGTTTGAAGCCATTTTTTCCCGCCAGGGCACCGTGGCAGACACCCGAATTACAGCCTCGTTTGGCGAGTATTGGCAGTACGTGGCGATGAAATTCCCATACCAGTGCTTCCGCCGATCCGCGAACTTGGGCCTGGGTCGTTGCTGTTTGACCCTGCCAGATTGCAGTAATGGTGGCTGTACCGTCTCCGACGGCGATTGCCCGGTTCTCTACAATTTTGACCACTTGCGGGTGACTCGATCCCCAGACAATTCCCTCCTGGATCTGGCCCACATAACGCTCCCCATCGCGCTTTTCCAGGAGCAGTTGTTGCTCTGCACCCTTCGAACCGAGCACGAAAGATTCAGGAAGCACAAGGAGCGACTCCTGAGCAAATCCTGCAACAGAAAGAAGCAGACTAAAAAGGAATGGAAAGAGATACCGCAGTGAAAAAGATATCTTAGCGATCATTTGTTGTCTTTTTCCGAGCGCGTTCAAAGAGGGATTCAATTGGAAGCAGAGCGCTCAGTGGAGTGGAGATTAAAACAATTCTTTAATTTCATGGCGATTGAAGTCAATGATCGGGAACGGTCGTCCTGCCGGGCCAGGAAGGACGGTATCCATGTCGACACCGAGCCCGCGATAAATAGAACCGACAATTTCTGGCGGATCGGTAGGTCGATCGACGGGCACGCCCCCAATGGGATCGCTTTGTCCAATGACACGACCGCCCTGCACGCCACCTCCGGCAAAACAGCAGGTAAAACATTGTGGCCAGTGGT
>MPMC02066857.1_pt1 | contig 24511 bp, 9 predicted proteins | sample 1617281 | NCBI WGS metagenome assembly MPMC02 (sample SAMN05944809, study PRJNA350692) | marine metagenome | biome: marine; feature: ODZ; material: water; isolation source: 100 m water sample filtered on 30 um supor filter | place: Pacific Ocean | collected 2012-04-09 | depth 100m m | reverse complement strand
CGTGACCGATCGCGGCCATCTCTTTGATTCCGGATCGGGCATCTATCTCAATCCCTCCGGTCGCGGATCCCAGTGGGAGCGGCCGGTTTCCGTGGAGATCATCGGGGAGGACGGACAGGGGCGCTACCAGACCAATGCCGGACTGCGCATCATGGGCTACACTTCCCGGAATCTCAATGCCACACCCAAACTCAACATGAGGCTCCTCTTCAAGAAGGAATACGGTGATGCCCGGATGCAGCACCCCATTCTCGGGGACGAAGGACCGGACGAGTTCAACACCATCGCCCTCCGGGGCAACATCCGCGATGCCTGGCTCACGGAATACCAGGGCTTCGGTTCCGCCTTCTATATTGGCGACGAGTGGTGCAAGCGCGCGCAATTCGACATGGGGCAACCGGCGGTAAGGGGAACCTTCGCCCATGTCTACCTCAACGGAATCTACTGGGGATTCTACAATCCCACCGAGCGACCGGACGACTCCTTCGCGGAAACATACCTCGGGGGTGACAAGAGCGAATATGACGTGGTGAAGTTCTGCTGTCCGGATCGTTCCACCGCAGGGACCATCACGATGTGGAACCGACTGCGCAGCGAGGCCAATGCAGGACTCGGCACCACTGCGGCTTATCAACGTATTCAGGGGAATAATCCGGACGGCTCTCCCAACCGGGCCTATCCCGTCCTCATCGACATCGACAACTTCATCGACTACGTGATCAACGGCCACTACCACGCTCAGGTGGACTGGCCTGGCAACTACTACGTCATCCGTGACCAGGTTCGCGGACGCACGGATGGCTTCAAGTTCCTCACCTGGGACAACGATATTCCCTTCGCGGGGGGGGATCCCAACGGCGGAAACAAGGTGCAGACCTCCCCGGGTCACAACTGGTGGACCGAATCGCCGGGCGAGATCGAAATCCCGCTCCGAGCCAATGACGAATACCGCATGCGTTTTGCCGATCGCGTCTACAAGCACTATCACCACGGCGGAGCCATGACGCTGGCCAACAACCTCGCGCGCTGGAATATGCTGGCCGCCATCGCCCGGCCCGCTCTCTTTGCCGAGTCGGCCCGCTGGGGCGATGCCAAGGGGTCCGGTCTCCGCACCGTGCAGGATCACTGGGATGCGCAGAACGCCAGGATGACGAACACCTACTTTCCTGACCGACAGGCCGTGGTCTTCAGCCAGATGCGCAGCCATAACCTCTATCCCGACCTCGACGCCCCGGAGTTCAACCGGCATGGAGGAGTGGTCCTGCCCGGTTTCAATGTGCGCTTCGCAGCCGATGCTACGGTCTACTACACCGCCGACGGCTCCGATCCCCGACTGCCCGGAGGCGCCATCAATCCCACTGCCGCCAGCGCCTCCAGCGGAGCCAATGCCGTGACGCTGCTGCCCGCCGGTGCTCCGGTTCGCGCCCTCGTGCCCACCGATGAGTCGGTAGACTCCACCTGGCGCACCCCCTCCTTCGACGATTCCAACTGGCAGGCGGGAACTACCGGGGTGGGATATGAGGACAGCAACGGCTACCAGGACGAGATCTCTCTCGATTTGCACACGGAGATGTTCACCAGGCACGCCACCGCCTACCTGCGCATCCCCTTTGCTGGTGCCGATCCGGGTGATCTCCTGACCCTCACCTTGCGCATGAAGTACGACGACGGCTTTATTGCCTATCTCAACGGTGTCCAGGTCGCTTCCCGCAATCCTCCTTCGACTGCCCCGGCCTGGAACTCCGGAGCCGGCGGATCACACTCGGACTCCCTCGCTGTTCAGTTCGAAGAGATCGACCTCACGGCGCACAAGGAACTTCTCTCTCCCACGGGCAACCTTCTCGCCATTCACGGACTCAACTTCGGTTCGGGAAGCTCCGACTTCCTCATCGTCCCGGAAATCGAAGCCACCACCCTGAGCGGGGGCGACTCCCTCTCCCTGAGCACGACCAGCCATATCCGGGCGCGGGCCTTCGACGGTTCCGAATGGTCGGCCCTCAACGAGGCCACCTTCATCGTCGGGGTGGCGCCCAACGCCGCGACCCTGGCAGTGAGCGAACTGATGTACAACCCTGCGGTCACTGACCCGGCGGGTGAATTCATCGAGGTGATGAACATTTCCTCCGTCGATGGCCTCGATCTCACCGGAGTCCACTTCAACGACGGAATCACCTTCACCTTCCCACTCGCTTACACCCTGGCCCCGGGGGAGCGGGCTGTCCTCGTGCGCGATTCCGCCGCCTTCGCGGCGGTTCATCCCGGGGTGCCCATTGCGGGGATCTTCGAAGGAGCGTTCAACAATGGAGGCGAACTGGTGGCAATCTCGGATTCCCTTGGAAACGAGATCCTGGCTTTCACCTACGGCAACGACCTTCCCTGGCCAGACCATGCAGACGGAGGAGGGTCGAGCCTTGTTCTCATCGCACCAAAGTCAGCACCCGATCACGGCATGCCACAGAATTGGCGCGCCAGCACCGCTCCCGGTGGAACGCCGGGTGGCACGGACGCCGTTTCCTACCATGGGGGCGATCTCCTGACCTACGCTCTGGCGGAACCCGCGTCCCTCGATTTCTCCACCGGGAATCTCTCCGCGCCACTTGCGCCGGGCGCCGATGACGTGGAAGTTGTTCCCCAGTGGAGCGCCGACCTTGTCAACTGGAACGAAGACCATTTTGATTACCTCGGTGGTGAGCCCCGGCAGTGGCGGATTCACTCCCCTCCCCTGGGAGGGCCACGCCTCTTCTTTCGACTCAAGGTGCAGGTGCGCTAGTATCGAATCAGCTCAACCCGTTCTTCAGCACGAGCGTAGGTTCCCCTCTGGCGAGAGCAGGTCAACCCCGGCTTATTGCAGCGGAGAGATCCCAGGGCGCGTCTCCCTGGAATCGTGCAAAGCCGGGACGAGTCACCAGGATGATACGCCCTGGTGCTGCTCCTCCCGGACGGGCAGTTCAAAGAAGGACCATCAAACCATATGGGCGACGGGATTCAGTCGGTCACTTCGATGTCGTCAAGGGAGAGTCCGCTGAAAGCGTCCTGGCTGCTGTCGCTGGTGAAGGTCCATTCGATGAGAATGGTTTCGCCGATCGCTTCCGGAACAACCGGAATATTGAGGGTGATCCAGTCGATATCAATCGGGGCCATGTCAATCTGGGTCTCCGCGCCCAGTTGAACCTGATCGCTGGCCCGTAGAAAACGGATCGTGGCGAAGTCCCCGAAACCGTCCGCATCGCGGTAGGCCTTAAATGCCAGGGTGGCACTGGCCAGAGCGCTGAGATCGATGGCCGGAGAACGGAGTGAAATGTCGGAGTCGGCACCGTAGTCCCCCAGGTTCGTGCACCAGGCATTGGTCGAGCCCCCGACTCCGGTGATCGGGCCGGTGCTGCCGACTGGGGTGCCTAGTTGCCAGTCGGTGTTACCAATCGCGTCGTTAACGACCGTGGTCCAGGCGCCCACCCCCGACTCGAGGTCATCGGAGAAGGCCACCACGGGTGGCGCGTCATACTCTTCGATAACGAAATAACGGGCGGGGTCGGCCGGACGCGGAATGGTCAGGATGTTCTCGGGCGGGCTGGCCGCTATGGCCGTGTGATTACCAAAGACGGGCCACTCGGAGGGAGCAGCCGGCTCCGCTCCGGGAGGAATGGGAGCCGAGGGATTGGTCACGCTCAGCAGGTTATAGAGCTTCCCGGCCTGACTGTCCCAGCGAAAGGCCAGTGTGTCGTTGGGAGCATTCGAGACCCGGAAGGGGAATCTCGATGACTTGTTGAAGCTCGCCACCCCGTTGTTCATCACGGCCAGGACCTGCTCCTCGGTGAGGGCCACCCGGAACAGTCCGACATCGTCGATGAGTCCGTTCCAGAAGAAGTTGTTGCCGTCGTCCTGGCCCGCGCCGATATGAATGTCGCGCTCGGAATTGGCGGAGACACCCAGGATCTGGTTGATCACTTCCACCCCATCGACAAACATCTTCCGCCTGGTCTCAAGCGCCTCATAGGTGACGGCCACGTGGACCCAGGTATTGAGGGGCACCGGGCCGTCATTAATGGCATTCCATTGCCCGGAAGGTCCGTTGTTGCCAGCCCAGTAACTCCAGTTGCCGCTCGGATTGTTGTAGATGATGGGGCCATTCACCGAATCGGAGTCCTCGCGGGAGGTAAAGGGTGAATTGAATCCGGAGTTGCTGGTAGAATTGGCCCAGAGTGCGATGGTGAAGCTCTCCGCTCCCGCTGGCGCTTTTTCTCCCGGGTTGAGTGCCGCATCATAGAGCACATCGATATGACCGTTGTCCGGAAAAGAGGCTGCGGTTCCGGTGGCGGCATTGGCGCCGGGTTGCCCGAAATCAACCGTTCCTCCGACCACGGCGCCGTCGAAGCCATTCCCGGTGGCATCGGAGGCATCGGTATCGAGAGGCCAGTGCGCGATGAGAGGATTGCTGAACTCAACCCGCGCCACGATGGGAACAATCAAACTGGGAACGATGGGATCGTTGGACTCGATCGTGAGATCAGCAACGAAGGAGCCTTCCTGGCCATTGGAGTTGAAGGTGAGATCGACATCGATCATCCCGCCACCGGCGATACTGGTGAAGGCCCCGAGTGAGAAGTTGCCCGCATCTGGTCCGCTCAGGGTAATGCCGGAGATATCAAGCTGGCTGATCCCGGGGTTTTCGATCGAGATCTGCACAACCTGAGCTCCGGCTCCCGAAGTCAGGGTCTCAAAGTCGATTGCAGCAGGTCCGGATACGAAAGGATCGCGAAAGGTCATGCGCACCGTGACGGTCTTGTTGGGTTCCAGAGGATCGTCACTAGCGATGTCGAAGGTGGCCTCGAACATCCCCGCGGCGCCGAGGGGATCAAAGGAGCACTCAAGGGTTGCCGCCGCATCCGGTCCGATGGGCCCGGGAACGGTGACCACACTGAAATTGGCGGCATCAGGCCCCCCAATGACAGGGATTCCGGTAATGTTCAGGTCCTGCGTTTCCCCAATATTGTCAATGGGAATGCTGAAGGAGCCGTCGACCCCGTCGAAGGTCAGATTATAGGAGCCACGAGTGCTGAGATTGGGATCTGCCACGCCGCCCCCTATTCCGTTGTTCATCACGGACGCAATCTCGACCTGGTTCAGGGCCACATCCCAGAGGCCTACATCGTCGATGAGTCCGTTCCAGTAGAAGTTGAGTCCGTTATCCTGGCCCGAGCCGATGTGGATGTCACGCTGGGCATTGGCCGAGACTCCGAGGTTGGCGGTGAGCACCTCGGATCCATCGATGAACATCTTGCGGGTAAGGGTGGCTGAGTCATAGGTGACCGCCACGTGCTGCCATGTATTGAGGGGCACGGCGGGGCCGTTGATGGCATTCCATTGCCCCGAAGGTCCGTTGTTGCCGGCCCAATAACTCCAGTTGCCTGCATCGTTGTTGTAGATGATCGGGCCGTTGACATTGGCTCCATTGTCCTCCCGGGCGGTGAAGGGTGAGTTGAAGCCCCCGTTGTTCGAGGAGTTTGCCCACAGGGCGATGGTAAAGCTGCCGGCACCGTCCACACCCTGTGTTCCCGGATTGAGCGCCGCATCGAAAAGGACGTCTATGTGACCGTTGTCCGGAAAGGCCGCGGCATCGCCGGTGGCAGCATTGGCTCCGGGTTGTCCGAAATTGACCGTTCCTCCAACCACGACCCCATCGTGCCCGTTTCCAGTGGCATCGGCGGCGTCGTTGTCGAGCGGCCAGTGCGCCAGGAGGTCAGCGCGCACGGAGGCCAGCTGGAAGGCGACTGCACAAAAGGTAAAGAGAGCGAAAGAACGTAGGCTCATGATCTATGGGAGTGGTTTCGGGCTGGAGGGAAAACTTGCAGAGAGGAGGCGAAAAAAACCGGCAAACCCAGGGGAGTGGGTCTACCGGTCTTCTGAATTCCGTGACGCCTGCGGTTTATCGGCGGCGGCGCAGGACGAAACCGAAGGCCGCCAAGGCGATGAGGCCCGTGCTGCTGGGCTCAGGGACGCTGTTGATCATGACATTCTGGATCTGAGCTGCGCTCAGGGCCTCGTCATACATGACCACGTCGTCGATTTGCCCATTCCAGTAGAAGTCGCGTCCGTCGTCCCGACCGGATCCGATGTGAATATCGCGCAGGACGTTGGCGGAGACCCCGATGTTCGCGGTGAGCACCTCGATGCCATCGATATACATGTTACGAGTCTGCGTCGACGAATCATAAGTAACCGCCACGTGTTGCCAGGTGTTGAGAGGCACAGCTGGACCATTGATGGCATTCCATTGCCCGGAAGGTCCGTTGTTGCCGGCCCAGTAACTCCAGTTGCCACCGTTGTTATTGTAAATAATCGGACCATTCACGGACGCTCCGTTGTCCTCGCGTGCTGTGAAGGGCGAATTGAAGCCCCCGTTATTCGAGGAGTTTGCCCAGAGCGCGATGGTGAAGCTGCCCGAGCCATTGGGTGCCTGGGTTCCGGGATTCAGCGCAGCAGCGTAAGGCACGTCGATGTGACCCTGATCCGGGAAACTTGCAGAGAACCCCGTGGCCGCATTGGCACCCGCTTGACCGAAGTTGACCGTGCCCCCTACCACCGATCCGTTGTGGCCGTTTCCGGAGGCATCATTGGCGTCATTATCGAGAGGCCACCAGGCAATCACCCCTGCACCAGCGGGAAGGGAAGCAGCGAGAGCGGTCGCGAAAAGAGCGCAAGAGATCGTTAGGCCTTTCATCTCAATGAATTCTTAGGGAAATCCCGGAGTTCGCAAGCGTGAAGAGACTATTGTTTCCTCTAGCGCCGGGACGCGACAGGTCAGGGCGCCGCCACCACCCGCAAGCGCACAAATCCCCGTAATCCGGAGGGTATGCGCCACGAAACGGTCTCCCCTCCCTCGCCATCCGGAAGCCGGTCAAGGAGGATGAGAGCTTCAGAGTCCCAGACCATCAAGTCGCTCGACCACTCGACCGTGAGATCCGCATTGTCAGCGCCCAGGCGGTGACGGTAGCTGAAGGTCACTCCGGCCGGGGAGTTCTCGAATGCGGGGCCGCTCGCCAAAGCGTAGGCGATCAAGTCTCCCCCGGCGAACGCGAGGTGATCGCTGCCGCCCGGGTTGCCACCCGGCAACGCACTCGATCTCCAACTCAAGGGGACGTCGGGATCTGTTCCCGCCTCCGGTCGCCTGAGGACAATGCTGCAGCCCCCGCCATCGGCGGCAGATGGCCATGGCTCCACGTCAAGATAGCTGAAGTTGATCGCAGTGCTCCCCGAAGCGTCGTCAATCTTGATGCGCTCACCGCCGTTGGAGAGCGCGCTGCCATTGGCGAAGACACCGGCCACCGGCAACCCGGTCCCGTAAACGGCGGCAAAGGTGATCAGGTCACGTACGACCAGCACCCGGGCGCCCGGAGCAAGGGAGGTCACCGCACCCCCGGTGAAATCGAACTCCACCCCGGCACTGAACCTCACGTTGGTGAGGTCAAGGGTAGCCACCTCGCTGATGTTGATCAACTCGATGAACTCGGCCGCCTCCACCACCGGGTGATACATGATCTCGGAAACCGCGAGATAGAGCTGCACATCGCTGGGGAGAGGGGTCAGCACGGTCCGGGCAACCTGGCGTCCGGTGTCGTCAATGAGCACAAGAGTCTCTCCGAAGTTCGAGAGGTGACCGGCGTAGTTGCCGAGCACGATCCGGGATTCGCCCCCCGTGGGACTGGAGGGGCGCCTGCGGAAGGAGATCACGTCGGGGCTCAGGAAAACCTTGCCGCGCTCGGGGTCGGCACCGGCAGCCGGAATCACAGCACCCGGCGGGAAGGTGAAGGCAATGCCGCCATCGATTCGCCAACCACTGAGATCGACTGCATAATCGTTGGCATTGGTGATCTCTATGTATTCGTGGTCCTGATCACCGCTGGCGGGGTTGAAGTCGATCACTCCAAATTCAACCACTGCATTTGAGGGCTCAGGATAGGGAACGAGTCCGGTTCCGGGTGGTCCGTAGGTTCGGAAAAGGGCGGTGCGCCGATTGGGTAGAGAGGTGTTGAGAACATTCGAAACCGTGCCGCTGAGGGATCTGATTCCCTGGGGCGACCATAGCTGAAAGTCACGGGCAGCATCCGCCGAAATCTCGTTATCCCACCCGTTGATGAGATTCTCAAACCATCCATTTCCGCTCCGGTCCACCCGAAGGTAATGATCGGCGAGGTTGCGCAAGCGCCGCATGTATATTTCCCGGGTGATGGGATTGTCCAGAATAGCCGCGTGCATGTGATTCTGCCAGGTCGGGTTGGGATTGCCGTTAACCAGTTCCTGCGTGTGCCTCGCGTCGCCGTAGAGCGGACTGGCCCAGTTCTCGTGAGAACTCGTGGTGCCAGAGGGCAATCCCGCGTCCCCGTCCCAGGGGAATCGGAACCACTCCTGGCGATGCGGATCGCGGTAGAGATAGTAGTTCTTGGTGAGTTGATCGTGATTAAAGGGAACCGCCATTGCAGCCATCACGTTGATGTAGTTGGGAAGGTTCACCTCATCGGCGACATAGGCGAAGCGATTCGGATTGGAGATATTGATGCTGGCAGTAAAATCACGGAGATCGGTGTAGGGGTCATCACGATTGAGAACCTTGCGATAAAGACTGGTGTTGACGGTGGGTGAAAGAGTGGCGGGGACATTGATCGCCTTGTACATCGGACCGCTGGCATCAAAACCGTGGCGACCCAGGAACTCCTCGTCGATCTGCTCCACGAACGAAAAGAGCCCGAAGTCTGCTCCGTTTTGGCGAATCCACATGTACATCGTGGTGGGCGCAGGCGAACCGGCTTCGTTGAGGAAGGCAAAGATCGCATTCTCGCGCACGTAGCCATCGCGGTAGTGCGAGTTGACGTTGAACTCCTCCACTCTGGGGGCTCCTTCCTTCCAGAAGAAGTGCCCTCCGCGATAGAAATCGAACTTATACTTGTGCTTGGGCCAGTTGGCGGTGCTTTGCCCTCGAATGCGGCAGAAGATGTTGTCGTAAAACCGCCCGGCGAAGTAGAGGCTGGCCCGTGTCCCGGCGCGCGTATTGCTGGCACCCGTGTTCTGAACAAACCAGTGCAGAACCGGAAGCGAGGAGGTGATAGAGGGATCTGCCACCACTGTTCCGTGATACTGCGCGGATTCGGTGGGATCAGGAAAGGCGGGCGAGCGCGTGGTCTCTCTGCCTGTCGTGCTGGCGATGACGAACCAGCGCACCATGTCTCCCGCGGAGTAGGCTGTAGCCGGAATAGTGGCGCGGTAGCTGGTTTCGCCCACCTGAGTCATATGGAGGGAGAACTCGCGATCGAAATCGACGCGATAAGTGAGAGTGACGGTAGCGATCGCTCCGAGGCGGGGTTCAATCTCGGCGGTGATCACCAGTGTCTCGCTCTGAGAAGGCGAGAGCGGATGCTGGTTGACGCTGAGGATTGCTGGCGGGATCTCGGAGAGACCCGGCCCATTGGCGGCACCCGGAGTGGGTCTGAGCGAAACGGCAACGCCACCCCCGGTCGGAATCCCGAAGGCGACATCGTCGAACTGGGACGGATAGGTGGGAGCGAACTCCTGAACGATGTCGCCATCCGGCGAAACCAGGGCGAGATACTCACCCCCGCCAGCAAGTCTGAAGGAAGCATCCAGCGGGCCATTCTTCTCCGAAGCAAAGACCACGAGATAGCCGTCGCTCTCGAGAACGTGGGAAGGAAAGATCCATTTGCCGGGCTCGGCGGGATCATCGGTCAGGGACCATCCCCCCAACTCGATCGCAAAGGGGTTCGGGTTGTAGATCTCAATCCAATCTTCCCGGTCCCCTTCTCTGTCGCTGAGTCCTGTTTCGTTGTCGGCGACGAACTCGTTGAGCACTGGTGGCAGCGCTTCCACATCCACCCCTACGGTGATTCGGGCCACCGCGTTGGGGGGAGAATTGCCCACGGCAGTGAGCGTGTAGGTGGTGGTCTGGGTGGGACTCACCACCACACTTCCCGTCGCCCCGGCAACCATCCCAACATCCGGCGCGATGGAAAGCGAACCTGCGCGCAATGTATCCCAGGACAAGGTCACGCTCTCTCCTGAGTCGGTGAAGGGTGGTGCGGCGGCAAAGGACACCACTAGCGGTGCACCGCCGGGAATCCCTCTATTCATTACCTCCTGAATCTGCGCCGTGGTGAGAGCCTCGTCCCACAGTCCCACGTCATCGAGGAGTCCGTCGAAATAGAACTGTCTCCCGTTGTCCGCACCCGAGCCGAGGTGGAGATCTTCCGCTTGTGAACCGTTCGGGCTGTAAAGCCCGGCGCCCGATGCCGACTGTTCAAGCGCCCCATTGACATGCAGGCGCATGGTCCGCGAACCCGCATCGTAACTGATTGCGAGATGAGTCCAGGATCCAATCTGCACCGGAGGCCCCGGAAGCTGGGGCCAGGATCCGGAGGGCCCTCCGCCTCCGGTCCAAAAATTCCAGCGGCCCGCGCTGTCATTGTAGATGATGTATCCGTTCACCGATCCGCCATCATCATCGCGGCTTGTGATGGCGGAGGCAAAGCCACCCGTACTGTCCGCGTTAGCCCACATCGCCACCGTGAAACTGTCTGGATTCAATGCGGCGGAATAGGGCACCGTGATCGTGGAGGACGACCCGTTGAACTCCGCGGCCGATCCCGAATGGTCCGCGGCTCCCTCCGCTCCAAAAACCACTCCTCCGCCCGTAAATCCATCATATCCCCCGACGACATCCTCCGCATTGGTGTCGAGGGGCCAGTGCGCCACCAGATCCGCATCGGCGGCGGAAATGAGCGCGAACACAGATACGGTCAACGCCGTTCTGACCAGTGCCTGGAACATTCGAGGGGGAGTTGTGGTGGACGAAGAGGGGCGGGAACTCTATCACCATCTTCTCGCCCTCGTCATGCACTCTTTTCCTCCCGCCTGCTTCTTGCTTCTTGCGAGCACCTTCTCGTGCTTCGGGGGCAGTTTCACGAAGCTCGAATCAGAGCGCACCGGGATCGATTTCGAACATGACTGGAATCCCCCGCCCGGTCTCGAGGACGCGATCAGCGGATCGTTCACCGGTGGCGGGGTGGCCATCGGCGACTACGACGACGACGGAAAACCCGATCTCTTCTTCACCGATCCGGCAGATGGCGGACAACTTTATCGCAACCTGGGCGACTTCCGATTCGAAAACACCACCAAGAAGGCCGGGATCACCGTTACGAGCGGTTGGAGCGCGGGCACGACCTGGGCGGACGTGAATGGAGACGGACGACTCGATCTTTTCGTCTGCATGTTCGGTTTTCCCAACCGCCTCTACCTGAACCGCGGCGACGGAACCTTCACCGACGTGGCCCGGGCCAGCGGCCTGACCTTCCGGGGCGCAAGCCTGATGGCGGCCTTTGCCGACTACGACCGCGATGGCGATCTTGATCTCTATCTCGTCACCAATCGCATCAAGCCCCCGCCCGGCCTCCTCCAGGAACGGTTCAAAGTCGCAACCGGTCCGGATGGCGAACCGATTCTGCCTGACCGCTATGCCCAGTATGCGGGCCTGGTCAAGATGCCGGGGGGCAAATACAAGCAGGTGGCCAGTGCCCAGTTCGACTACCTCTTTCGCAACGACGGCAACGACGATGCGGGTCGCCCCCAGTTCACGGATGTGAGCAAGGCCGCGGGAATCTGGACCACCGGCTACGGGCTCTCCGCAACCTGGTGGGATTACGATTCCGACGGCTGGATCGATCTCTACGTCGCCAATGACTTCTATGGAGCAGACCGGCTTTACCGCAACAACAGGGACGGCACCTTCAGTGACCTCGCTCCCGAGGTGCTGCCCCACACTCCCTGGTTTTCCATGGGATCCGACGTGGCGGACATCAACAACGACGGGCACCTGGACTACATGGCCTCCGACATGGCGGGCAGCACCCACTACAAGGAGAAGATGTCGATGGGCAACATGACCGGTCGCGAGAGCGACTCGTGGTTCCTCAACTTCCCCTCCCCGCGCCAGTATATGCGCAATGCTGTTTATCTCAACACCGGTACGGGACGCTTCATGGAAGTCGCCCACCTCTGCGGCCTGGCGGCCACCGACTGGACCTGGACCGTCAAGTTTGCCGACTTCGACTGCGACGGACGCGACGATGTCTACATTTCGACCGGAATGAGCCGGGACTGGTTCAACAGCGACCTGCGCAAGCAGGAGGAGGATCTCATCGGCAACAGGGGGCAAACCGCAGCCAATGCGTTTTGGGCGAAGCAGAAGCCTCTCGTCTCCGCAAACTGGGCCTTTCGAAATGCGGGCGATTTGCGCTTCGAAAACGTGGGCGAGGCGTGGGGACTGGCCGGGGATTCGGTCAGCTATGGGGCTGCCCTCGGGGACCTTGACGGCGACCTGGATCTCGATCTGGTGGTAAATAATTTCGGCGCCCCCCCTTCTCTCTATCGCAACGATCTGGCCGAGGGGAATCGGCTCGCATTGCGGCTGAAGGGACGGGGCGGAAACAGCTGGGGCGTGGGTGCAATCGCGGTGGCACACCTTGGGATCAAACCTGCACTGCAGACCAAGACCCTGACTCTCTCCCGCGGCTTCATGTCCTCCAACGAACCGCTGCTTCACTTCGGTCTCGGCGAGGCAACCGAGCTTGAGTCCCTCGTCATCACCTGGCCCTCGGGAACACGGCAGAAGATCGGCAAGCTCGCCGCAGGAAATCTGCACATCATCACCGAGCCCCGGACGGGCATCGTGCCCCCCGCTCCGACTCGTCCCATCTTCGCTCCCTCCCCGATGTTGCGCGGCATTGCGCACGTGGAACGATTCTACGATGACTTCAGGAGACAACCCCTGCTCCCCGGCAAACTCTCGCAACTGGGCCCGGGAATTGCGTGGGGAGACGTCAATGGGGACGGTCGCCAGGACTTCTACCTTGGCCAGGCTGCAGGGATCTGCGGAGGCATCCATCTTCGCCGGGAAACACCCGGCTCCCGGGAAGCGCACTTCCTGTCCAAGACCTCCGATCCTTTCGAGGCCGATGCGGCCTGCGAGGACATCGCACCGCTCTTCTTCGACGCCGACCGCGATGGCGACCTCGATTTGTATGTCGTGAGTGGTGGAGTGGAATGCGAACCGGGAGACCCGGTCCTGCGCGACCGCCTCTATCTCAACGATGGGAAAGGTTCTTTTGCCAAAGCCCCCGCCGGCACTCTCCCAGCGGCCACCATCAGCGGTGGGGCTGTGTGTGCGGCGGACTTCGATCGCGACGGCGACCTCGACCTCTTCGTGGGTGGCCGCAGCGTCCCGGGCCGCTATCCCGAAACACCGCGCAGTCAGTTGCTCCGCAACGACTCCCGGCAGGGCGCTCCCAAATTCGTCGAAGTGACTCCGAAGGGGCTCGCGGCCACCGGTCTCGTGACGGCTGCCCGGTGGGCCGACTTCAATGGCGATCACTGGCCCGACCTTCTTGTCGCTCATGAGTGGGGACCGGTGAAACTCTACCAGAACAGGAAAGGCTCCCTTGCTGACGCTTCCACCATGTCAGGACTGCAATCTCTCACCGGCTGGTGGAACAGCCTGGCAGTGGCGGACGTTGATGGTGATGGCGATTATGACTTCGCAGCGGGCAATGTGGGGCTTAATTCAAAATACCACGCCTCACCCGGGCATCCTGCCGTAATCTACTACGGTGACGTGGACGGCAGTGGCAGGAAGAGGATTGTGGAAGCCAAGTTCGAAGGCGCCACCATGGTTCCGGTGCGCGGGTTCAGTTGCTCCCGCAACGCCATGCCATCCTTGGGCAAGCAGCACGCCAGCTTTCACAGCTTCGCCACCAAGACTCTTGCAGAACTGTATCCCAAGCAACGACTTGGAGCCGCGACGCGCCATGAGGCCAACACCCTTCAATCCGGCATATTCGTGAATGACGGCACAGGGCGCTTCACTTTCCGCCCCCTGCCCCGGCTCGCGCAGGCCGCACCCATTTTCGCGATGGTTTTCAGTGATCTTGAGAGCGACGGCGACCTCGACCTGTGTGCAGTGGGAAATTCCTTTTCCCCCCAGCCGGAAACCGGGCACATGGATGGAGGGGTCGGAATGATCCTTCGCAACATAGGGGGAGGATTCTTCGAGGCAATCCCGCCAGCCGAGAGCGGCTTTGTCATTGCAGGGGACGCCAAGTCTCTCAACCTGATCGACCTCAATCGCGATGGTCGTCCCGATCTGGTAGCGGGGATCAACGACGGTGAGGTGAAGGCCTTCCTGCGAACTGGACGGTCGCAGTGACCCTGTCCGGTTACGGCCTTGCCTGACGCCGCAGAAACCAAGCGGTCAAGGCCCGGTCTCCCTATATGCCGGAAGTCAGATCCGGGTATTTCAAGGGCAGGTCACCTTGCTTCCTGTGATGCGGAGAGCATGAAAAGTTCAGTCAACCTCTTCGGAACCAATCGCTTCCGTCCGGCGGCCTGACCGAAGGCCCCCTTTCCCTTACTTGAGATCCGTGGAGATGATTTCAATTCCGCTGAGCTGGGTTGAGCCCGCGCGAGCCTTCAAATCCAGCTTGATGGCACCGTCGGAATTGATGTTTCGAATAGCCTTCGTGTGGCTCATCATCTCCCCGTTGAGATTGAAGCCTTCTGACACGAGTCGCTCCTGCAGGATGACGTCAAAGCACCGCGCTTCCTTGGAAGGGTTTGCAAAGGTCAGGTGCACGTCATACGAACCTGGTCTCAGGCCCTTGATGGCGATAGACGTCAGATCTTCCACCCCGGAAGCCGCCACCCAGGGCCACCCCTCGCCTCCTCTCATCCAGAGCGAGTGGCGGTAATAATACTTCGGCTCAGCGGGAACGGTTTCAATCTCGATATCCGGTGAGGGGCCGCCGGAACTGGGAAAATCGAGCCAGAGAGTCCCCTTTTCGGTCATGCGGTCGGCGGGCGCCCCGAGATTGATCCCCACTCGCTGGATCTTCCCGGCAAGCGCATCAGAATCGCTGGCGCCCCAGGTTGTCCACTGCTCATGCGATTCCGGGAGGCTATACATGGAGAGTCCCGTGGGAAGCGGATAGCTGCAGGTGCAGCCTTTGTAAAAATAGGGCAGGTTCAACACGCCATTGGCGGGAATAATGCTGTTTGTGCATCCCGAACGCGGTCCACTGATATTGATCGTGCCGCTGTCGATGCGCTTGTCGTAGAAGGAAGCCGTGCCGGAGCGCATGGTGTAGATGTTGCCGTAGTCGAAACCGCCGTCGCACCCGTAACTCTTCGGGAATCTGCGAGGTTCTGTTTCTCCCGTGAGCGGATTTTGACGATACCCGGCAACCGGAGCATCCGGCTTCCAGTCGTCCTTCTGGGCTGGAGGGCGGTATTGGCTTGGCTGAACGGTTTTCTGGTCAACCTCGAACGATGGCAATTTCTTCAGGGGCAGAGCTTCGGCTTCGGTCAGGATGCGCCCGGTGTAGACATCCGAGAAGGAGGGAGGCAGCAGACGGTAGTCAACCTTGCGTTCCCGAGTGGAGGAATCGAGCCAATCCTTGTCGGTGGAAACCATGATCCCATCTACGATCTTTGGCTGCGGGGAACGCTTGAAGTGCCCGAGAGTATCGTCGAACCAGAGGACTCCGAGAGGCGCTTTCACCAGGGCGTCGGGGCTTTGCGCAAAATCACCCTGATAGTTGGTGCTGCCAGGGAGGGAACCTGTCCGCTCCCTGGTCTGAAGGCCGACGGGAGTCTGTGAGATGAGCTGGCCTCCGTAAGGTCGCACGGACTCAAATACGCGCTCCCTTGAATCCACTGTAATTCGATCTGAGATGAAAATGAAATTGGCGAAGTAGGGCGGCATCTCGAACGTTCCGGGCTCCTCAAGACTGATTGCGACACGAGAGCGGGATATGCCGAGATCGAGGAGTTGGGAGCGTAACGACTCCACCCTGGCTTCTTCTGATTCGACTACGATGAGGTGCAAATCGGTTTTGGCAACGAGGTGACGGATCGTGACCAGGTCTGGAGCGCCGAGGAATACGGAATATCCGTGAAGGGAGACTGCGGAGAGAAGGTCAACCGATAGCGGAGATCCCCCTGATGGTTCAGGTTCGGGTTTGGCACCGGGCCAGTGCCGGGCGGCCCGTCCGACTGATTTCCCGAAAGCATAGAGTCCTCCCGCTAACGTCGATATGAACAGTTTGTTGTCCGCTGCAATGATGGAGTAAATCTCTCCTTTGACTCCTGGGAAACCTTCCTTGAACCGGAACTCTCGATCTCCCGCACGGATGGTGGTGCGAGTCTCAGGATTGCCCTCTGACCGCATGCGATCTTCGTGACGCATGACATTCACCCCGATATCGGCTAGCAGGCTTTTGCGTTTGGTCTTCTTCTGCTCGGATTTTCCCGGAAGCGAAACGTACCATCCCCCTGGATAACGACCGGCGAGAGGAAGCTTGAATTCCTTGAGCTTCCCGGTTTCGAGATCGAAGTGACCTGGATAGGCATTGCTGCAGGGAACCACGAGATCTCCCTCATTGATCAGGAGGTAACCCTGTGGAGCGATGCCACCGAGAGCCACCGCATTGTGCGGTTGCTGCCCGTAAAGGTGACCGGCACTGTCGTTGACCCAGATCTGCTCACCGGTTGTGGCATCAAGACAAAAGAGAAATACTCCTTCAAAGGGCCAGACTCCGGCTGCGAAATAGACCCGGTCATCCTTGAGAACCGGACCCCCGCGAATGGGCCATACCGAAATGAGTCTTCTGTTACCGATCAGTTTTCTCTCAGAAGGGACCGCCTTGAATTTCCATATCAGTTTTCCGGCAGTGGCTCCCACGCAGTAAAAATTCCCATCATCGGATCCAAAATATATCCGGTTATTCCAGGCTACCGGTGCGAGGCGCACCGGTCCATTGCAGAAGAATTGCCAGAGCAGTACTCCGGAATTGGTGTCGTACGCCGAAACCTTATCCTCGGAACTGGATGCGAGAAAGAGTCTGGAACCCATGGCGACAGGCTCATACCCGCGATCAAACTGGAGCCTGATATCATTGAAGGCGGGTTGCGGAGTTGGCAGGTCTCGCTGCCAGAGCAGGTCCAGATGAGCAGGGAGTTTCTGTGGGCTTTCAGCTGTCCGCTCAAAGTCATAGCGCCACATTGGCCAGTCGGCGGAGTGAAACTTTGTCGGTGCCGGTTTCGTGTCCGCCTCTTTGGCGTCCGGGGCCGACCCTTCCTTGGGCCTGGTTGTTTTTCCCGCCGGTCGACTGCCGTTCTTCTTCAACCACGCGATGTCACCATCCGAAAGCTTGTCCTGCGTGAAGGTCATCCGCTTGCGGTTGGGCAGAATCACGCTGACCTTCCCATTCGCGTCGTCGTAGGATTGCAACTCGGCCTCAAAGGTCTTCATTCCGTCCGCGCCGGTCCACGTACGGGACTGGAGACTGGAAGAAAGCGCGATGAGAACGGCAGCAGCAGTCGGGGCGATCAATCGATTCTTGAGTGGATTCATGATCAAGGTGGAAAGTCATGTTCGAGCCATGGAATTTCATGCCGAATTCCAGGCAGGTGTTACCCGGAACATCAAGGGCCAGAAAGCAAAGTGCTCTTGTCGTTATCGCAAATGGGGAGGGTCTTTTTCTACCAAGTTGGCTGGTTGAGGCAAGCTCAGTGCTTTCGCACGGATCTGGTCAGGAGGGACAGGTCAATGATCATTGGAATCCGTCCCTTCATTGCCTGAGGTATTGAGGGCTATCATTCGCCAGTTTGCTCCTGTCCTCACAAGGCATTCTTGGTGCAGGCACCTTGGAGTGATCACTCACCTGAGGCTTAAACTATTCAACTGACTCCAGCGAGGCCCCGAGGAATGTCAGCAATCGTTGGGCATTCACCCCTTCATAGAACAGCTTGCCGCCATGGCCAGCGCCTCCAATGACATGAATTTCCACCCGTGAGCCCGACTTCTGGTAGGCTTTCACGATCGCTTGTGACTGATCAAGGAGAACCGTGTTGTCCTTGTCGCCATGGAAAATGAGCAACGGGGCGTCATCCCTGCTCACGTGATAGACAGCGGAGGCCTGTTTCGCCAGGGCCGTCTTTTCATTGGCTCCTCCTCCAAGCAGGTCGTAGACCACAGACCCCTTCTCGTTCGCCCTTGATGGCTGCGTTCTACTGCGCAGGACGAAGTCCGTTGCGCCGTAATAATCGACCGCAGCCTGCACCCTCGAAGACTCTCCAAGGTTGCCTCCCACCTCGCCCTCAAGCTCAGGATTGCCTGCCGTGGTTGCCATCAAAGCCGTCAGGTGCCCTCCCGCACTGGCGCCTGCCACGGCAATCTTGCCGGTTCTATAACCGTATTTCGGAGCGTGGGCACGCAACCAGCGAACCGCAGCCTTGCAGTCATGCAACTGGGCCGGAAATTTTGCCACGTCGCTCAATCGGTAGGAAATGCTAGCCACGGTGTAGCCGTGCTTCGGGAGCCAGTTCAGGAGACACTTTTCCCTTGATCCCTTGCGCCAGCCACCACCATGGATCCAGACAAGAAGAGAGGAGCCCTGCGGCTTCTCCGGCAGGTAAAGATCAAGCTTGAGGCTATGCCCGTCAGCAACGGCAAACTCAATATCCTTGATCACCTGGCCCGCCTCATCTGCATGCGCTGCCATCAAAGAAACACCCACCGCAACAATACATCCCGTATGGATTTTCTGCATGTGATCTGAAGGTATCGCTCGCCTCATTGAGGCCACCTTGGTTTTAGAGGCGATGGTTCCATTTGCGAGCAAACATAATCACAATCGTCGAACAGGCCGTCAACTTGGATGGATAGTCTCCGCCGCGGCATTACTCCTCAAGGACATCCATGGAGTCCATAAAAAGGCGCTCCTTTGCCGGTTCCCTCCGTCTCGCTTCCTATCGTTCTCCCTGCACTCAGACACAAGGATGCGGGAGTGTTGCATTCCCTGCAACTGACAGTGTCTCGCATATTGCCTTTGAGAGAATTTCCGTATCGGAAATGAAGAGTGATCCGATAAGAGGCGTTAACATGAATCGACTGGCCATCTTAACAATCGTAGCCGGCCTGTTTGGTTGCGACAGGAAGGAGGAAGCGCTCCCGGAGTGGGAAAGAGGCGCAGTCAAACCTCCGGCAAAGCCTCAGGTTCCGAGCCAGGCAACCCTTGCGGACTACATCAGCAATAAGCGGATCCATATCGATCTGGATGTCGGTCCGGGGGCCGAGAATCCTTTCGGGCAGTTCAATGCCGATGGAACATATCAGACCGGAGCCATGCTCGGGGGAGTGGCCATGACATCGGGGCAACCGGATGAAAAGGGAAGGTATGAGGTCAGCGGTCTTACGGTCACCCTCTCCGGTGCTGACGGAGGAGAGGATCTGGTTGTTTTTTCGACCACCGAACCAGTTGATGGGGATCAATTCACCGTGACGGGGGAAGAGGGAGAGCAGGAGACTGTTACCATCGTCAGGGTCGAGGAGGCCGGACCTGTGGTAGTCGCTACTGAAAAACCCGGAGATGAAGCGAAACTGGACCCCCGTGTCGTTGAGGCACTGGTGGCAGGAGATCTCGAGACCCTTGAAGGATATATCGAAGACGGGGCTGATCTGGACCAACGCGACAAGGACGGAAATACCCCTCTGATGGTGGCGATTGTCTTCGGTCGCGTGGATGAGGCCAAGGCCTTTGTCGAAGGGGGGGCGGAACTGGACCTGAAGAACAAGGACGGTTCCACGGGTCTGATATTGGCGGCCTTTTTTGGGCAAACGAAAACGGTAAAGTTTCTCCTGGAGGAGGGTGCGGACCTTGAGATCAGAAACAAGGAAGGCGCCACGGCTCTCGATTCAGCAGAACTGCCCTGGGAAGCCGCCAAGGGCATAGTAGATCTGATTGGGGTATTGTTGCACACGCCATTAGGGTTGGAACTGGACTACACCGAGATTGAAGCCGGACGTCCCGTTTGTGCCCAACTCCTCAGGGAGGCCGGCAGATAAGCTGCGTCCACGGAAATCTGTCGTTGGTCCGGGCAAGAGGTCTCGTCAGCATATTTCCTTCATCCGGCCCGTTCAGGGATGGGTAGCGAGTGGTGAATCTGAATTACTGCAGATCACACCTTGGCGACCACACTGTGACCGCTGCGATGACGACGTAAACACCTGCTCGACTTCGTGGACGTCATCGAGGACCCCACGGGGAATACAGACATCAGCACTGTCAACTTTCCGACGGCCTTATGCCTCATGCCGCGGGGAACGTAGACCACGACGCCCTTGTGGATCTCTGCCGCGGCGCGGACGCAATCCCAGTTCATTTCGGACAGGCTTCCTCCCTAAGGGATCGCTTTCAGTGATTCTGCACTGAGATCTTCACGCATGTCGGTTTCGAGTTTCTGACCGATCTTTCCCAGTCGAAAAAGTTCTCTCGCTTTTTCATATGCCGGATCATGGGTGAAGATAAGGCATCCATTGCATCCCTTGCCGCAACAGCCCTCTTTTCCGAGACGGGCGGCCTTGTAGCGGGAGGGTCGTGGATCTCCTGACTGGCTTTCTTTCAAGTCGTCGCGGGCAATGACATACTCTTCCTGGCTCCGGTCTCCCAGTTCCACTTTCTGTGAAACTGAATCGAGATGAACCCTGCAGCGAAACTGCTCGTTCAGTTCCCGGTCTTTCCGCAGAACGGTCATGGGAACCAGCGCTTTTCGAACCGCCTCCGTCTCTTCCCGGTCGAAAGCCTCGAAGAAGACCTTGAAATGAAGGTTGCCCCCCCCGCTGACTTCCTGGCGGCTCGACCCATCCCGGGGGTCGTCAAACTGGTAGATTCTCAGCACGAAGGTGCGACGACTTCCCGGGGGAACAAATTCGATTACGTCCCCGGCCACGATCTTGTTGCGCACGTTAATGAGGACCCCGCTTTCGTCCACATCGGCAATGATTCCGGCGAATTCGTACCGGGCGAGGGATTTTTCACTTTCAAAATTATGGGCGTGGTGGGAAAGCCGCCCGTCATGAAAGCCGATCGTGTATCCCCGGTTTGGAATGGTGTGGAGTTCTTCCAGGTATTTTTCCGCTGACCAGTTCTCAGGATCCCGGTACCAGTCATCGATCGCCATCCGATAAGCGCGCGTGACGATGGCTACGTAGTAGAAGCTCTTGTTTCGACCCTCCACCTTAAGAGAGTTAATGCCAAGTTCGAGGAATTCATTGAGCCGCGGCATCAGGCAGAGATCCTTCGAATTCATGATGTAGGACCCCCGTCCGTCTTCCTCAAGGGCCATCAACTCTCCGGGACGACACTGTTCCTCAAGCAGAAATTCAAAAAGGTCCCTGTTCTGCTCGTTCAGTTCGATCTCCCTGAGGGTGTTGTCCTTGAGGCGGGCATGGATCTTGTAGTTCCAACGGCAGCTGTGGGCACAGTTCCCCTGGTTCGCTCCCCGTTCGGCCATGTAATTGGAGAGAAGGCAACGACCCGAGTAGGTCATGCACATGGAACCGTGAACGAACGCTTCCAGTTTGATTCCGGGACACTCCTCGCGAATTTCCTTCAGTTCTGAAAAGGAGACCTCCCGGGCGAGCACGCACAGGGCAGCACCCTGGTTTTCCCAGAATTTCACGGAAAGGGAGGAGCAGACATTTGCCTGAGTCGAGACATGGATGGGAAGCTCCGGAGCCTTGTCAGAAACCAGTTGAAAAACACCGGGATCGGCAACAATCACACCGTCAGGCTTGACCTTCCGGATCGTCTCGACAAGGAGAGGCAGCTTTTCCAGGTCGCGATTGTGGGAGAAGAGATTCAGGGTCAGGTAGACTCTCTTTCCCCGTTCCTGGGCATAGCCGATTCCTTCGATCACCTCATCGATGGTGAAGTCCACCTTGCTCCGGAGAGAGAGGTCCGGGGTTCCAATGTAGACGGCGTCCGCTCCGTATTCGATCGCCAGTTTCAATTTCGCCAGGGACCCGGCAGGAATAAGGAGTTCCGTGCGCCCTGGATCAGCCTGTTCATTTGCGCCTGTCATGTGATTTCTGTGATTCTGGCCCGGCAAAGGGGGTGAGGACTATCGAAAGGAATTTTCAGCGCCTCAATCCGGGGATGCAGGAAGGTCTGAAAAAAGTGTACCCCTCCGGTGGTCGAGCGGCTAAGGAGTCCTGCATATCTTTTTTGCGTCGCAATCTGGCGTATTAGCGGCCCTGACAGGGCGCTGTTTTCATCCCCATCAACCCCGCCTCCCGGACGGCCATCCAGACCAGTTCCCAAAAGGGATTTCCAAGGTGTCATTTTTCTCAGCCAGCCCCTGATTCCTTCTCATTGTAGTTGAGCGCCTTAGCTCAGCAAGCAACTTACAAGTGGGAGGATTTATTCTTTGTTTCGTTGAGCAAACATTATAGGGCTGATGGTTAGCAACTTACCACCATTTATATAATGAAAAACAGCGCCATTCCCATTGCCGTTAGCGCGTCCCTCATGCTGGGTTCCATACCCGGCATCAGCCACGCCGGAATCTCCGCAAACGGCCTGGTCGCTTATTTCGACTTCAATTCAGATACCGTCGCTGACACCTCGAGTTTGCTCGGCGGCAGCGCCTCGTCCAACGACGGCTCGTGGACCGGAACCCCCGTCTACAAGGACGGTGCCTTTGGCCGCGCGGTGGAGGTCGGTGATGGGGCCGGATCCAACTTTATCACCGCAAGCGGGTCCGAGTTTGACTTCGCGACGGATACCAGTTTTACAGTGGTCTACTGGCTCAACACCGAGGATGCCATCCCCGGGGACCCGGCAATTATTGCAGGTGGTGGCAAGAACTGGTCGGCAACCGGCGGTTCGCTCGGTTGGGTCTCGGCGATTGCCACCGATGACCTCGACGCCAACATCGGCGACGGCTCGAACCGCGGCGACGCGGCAACGATCGACATCGACCACGACACCTACTGGGCCAACCGGGGAGAGCCGGGGGATCACTGGAACTTCGTTGCCATGGTCATCGACCGCGACGCGCAGACCCTCACCAACTACGCTGCCGACGAGTGGGTCACCGTGACCAGCACCTCCTGGGCACCGGAAGTGGCCGGCCAGGACTTTGGAGCCGATGCCTCATCCCCGACCGTCGATTCCGATGTCTCCAATGTCGGTGATCTCACCGCAGGCAACCTCAACATCGTCATGGGACAGGACGGCGACGGGGCCGGCTACAGCCTGCCCGCCTCCGGCCTTGATGACGTCTCGATCTGGAACCGTGCTCTCACCCGGGCCGAGCTGTGGGAGATTTATGCCGAGGGCCGCTCCAATGGAAAGCCGCTCAGGGAAATTGTCGCGACAAAGATCTGCCCGGCAACACTGCAGGCGACCCTGAGCTCAGCCGATCCCTACACAGTCGACCTTGCCTGGTTGACCCATCTGGACCTGGACTCCACTGGCATCGAGGTATCACTCGGCAATGATGTCATCGCCACGCTTGGTCCGGACGCCACCGCCTACAGTCACAATCCCGACCTGTCTGGTGAGACCGGCATGGTCGAGCTGATTTACACCGTGCGCATGACGGGTGGGGAGGACAGTGCCGGCTGTGATCCGATCACCGTCAGGGTGCTGGCAAACGCGGGATCACTGCTCGACGACCTCGTGCTCTACCTGCCGCTTGACAGCGACAGCAGCGATTACTCAGGGAAGCAAAACAATGGCAGTCTCAACGGCATCCCCAGCTTCAGCACCGGGCAGATCGGGAGTTCACTCACCCTGGAGGACGCCGCCAACCCGCACCACTACGTCGACCTGTCGAACCCGGCGGATCTGAACTTCGGCACCGACACCGACTTCACTGTCTCGGTATGGGTCAATAACCTTGGCGGATTCACGGATAACAGAGCCCTCGGCGGCTCGGCGAGCGATCCCGCCATCGCCTCAAACAAGGACTGGAATTCAGGGGGTAACATCGGATGGGTGATCGCGGCCGGCCCTGACGGCCGCTGGCAGTGGAACATCGGTGACGGTGGAGCACGCCGTGACTACGACGGCCCGGCAGGCCAGATCAATGACGGTGCGTGGCATCACCTGCTCGTCTCGCACGACCGTGACAACGTGGCCAGGCTCTATTATGACGGAGCTGAGGTTGCCAGCAGGGGCATCTCCGCCATCGGCAATCTCGATTCGGGCTATCCCACCGCGGTCGGCACGGACGGGACACTGGGCACCATCTGGGAAAACTGGTTTCCCGGGTCAATTGACGAGGTGGCGATCTGGCGACGCGTGGTCCTTCCCAATGAAGTTGCGGCCATCACTGCGGCTGGCGCAGCGGGCAGCCCCCTGATTGACACCGCGCTGAAACTGGTGATTACCGGTATCGATCGCTCTCCGCTCGACCCCTCCATGCTTCGGCTCACCTGGCCCGGCACCCCGGGGAAGGTCTATGACATTCTCATCAACCCCGACCTGTCCCTGGCCGTTTCCGACTGGGCCGGACTGGACGGATCACAGGATATTCCCGCCGACCTCTCAGGCACCAACACCCTGGATATCGCCTTCCCCTTCCCCGGGAGGGGATTCGTCGCCCT
>MPMC02274787.1_pt1 | contig 25101 bp, 27 predicted proteins | sample 1617281 | NCBI WGS metagenome assembly MPMC02 (sample SAMN05944809, study PRJNA350692) | marine metagenome | biome: marine; feature: ODZ; material: water; isolation source: 100 m water sample filtered on 30 um supor filter | place: Pacific Ocean | collected 2012-04-09 | depth 100m m | reverse complement strand
TATTAGTGGCGATTCAGGGGCCATTGCAGAAGGGACCAGCGGCCTTACTTTTGATTTCGACAACGGCAGGGTACTTTTTGATTCTGATTTTGACACAGGTAACAATATTAGCGGCTATTTTACAGTTAAAGATTTTAACGTTTATATAGGAAACCAAACTGAAGAAGCGCTGATTACTGCCGGTAAATACAAAACAAATAGCCGTTACGGTCGAACTTTAACGTATGTTCCCCCTTATGATAAAGCCACACCTGCAGCTTTCCTATCGTTAGGCACTACCCACAACGTTCCTCTTGCGCTAGGAGGTGAAGATAACACAGTGACCGACATCACCGCAGTTATTTTCGCAGAAAACATGTACCAACTTGATGGGGCTCTCTCTGTTTTTGCTGACTCTACTAAAGAGTCCTTTGGCAATATTCCCTTTACTGCAGCCCCTCTTACGGAATATGGGGATGTAAAATCAGACTATTCAGCAGGTTACAACTACACTAACGTAGCTTCTAGCGCCAGTAGCGATCAATATTTCATACAAAACACTACTGTTTCAAAAGTCTCTGACTCTGTAGATAAAAGTTTACCTGTTGATCTTTTTGTTGGCTTTGTTGACTTTGAAATCAATAAATATCGCTTCCCTAGAAGTTAAAAGTTCTCAAAGTCCAAAAAAAGTTGTAAATTATTTTAAATTTAGAAATATAATACTATGGCTAGAAACAGAGTAATTTATCAAAGTCAGGCGCTATTTATCGCGCCTTCATCCACGGGCTACCACATGCAAACCGGACTTAAAAATGAGGACAGGTCGGTAAATGCTGTTGGTAACACAAATTGGACAGGAGTAACGGGTATTACAACTGCTGACGGAGCAGGCGGAATTGGTCATCCGTCAACAGAGCTAGTACTCAACCGCAGCTTACTTGAACCGCTTCATCGCGTACAGTCAGCTAATTTTAACTTCACCATTAATCGCCAAGATATCAACGAGTTCGGCAAATTAGCCCGACTTGATTCTATCGTTATGGAATCTCCAACCGTAGGATTGGATTTCAACTATTACATAACGGATGGTGGTAATGAAAGAAAGATGGGCTTCAATCTTCCAACAAATATGTCTGGAATTGGCGGCTTCAGTCCCGGTCGTACTAATGCTACTACTTACGCATGGACTGGTGACGGCTGTATCTCCGGTTATTCGGCGCTTTCGGGCCTCATCGAAGACACTCAAGGTAACAATTATTTTATTGTTACCAGCAAGGAAGGCATTGATGTCCAAGGCGATAGTGTAGTTAGCACTGCAAACGCTTTTGATATTATCGCCATAGGTAACGGTTTCATTAGTGATTATAGTATTGATGCCTCCGTTGGCGCTATTCCAACGGCAAGTGTTACCGTGGAAGCTTTTAATATACGCGCAGATACTACAATTTCTGGCGGCGGCGCAGGCCAATTCACTGGAAACTATATTCCGGGTGTTAACGATACCGATGGGCAACAGGTCTTCAATGGTTATGAGTTTGATGGCGGCACCATAAATACTACAGGTATAGGTGGGGATGCTATTACCGCTCTTCGACCGGGTGATCTACTGCTTGAGTTTATCGATGCAAACGAAGACGAAACATTAGCTACTGCTTACGACGGGTTTACTGTTTTAAGCGGAGACGGAAAAGCTCACATTCAAAGCTTTGGCGTTACAGTTCCAATGAGTCGTACTATTTTAGGTAGACTCGGCAATACGTTTGGATACGCAAGAGTCATTGATTTACCAATGAACATTGACGTAAGCGTTTCGGCAATTGTTTCGGAACTGAAAGCAAATAACCTTTTCGAAAGGCTTGCTTCTCCGAATAAGATGGACTTTCGTTTGACAATGCGTAGATCAGCCGGTACAGGTGAACAAGGTGCGGACGCTTTGGTTATTGATGTTAAAGGTGCGCGTCTGGAAGGAGAAAGTTATAGCAGCTCCATTGGAGACAATGAAACTGTTGATATTACATTCTCCACTCAACTCGGTGGCTCTAATGACCAAGCTAATGGTATCATTATGCGAGGCTCATACGACAGGTGGTCAACCATGGGTTATTGGGTATTAGGTGAAGCCAAGAACAAGCAAGCATCGTGGAGCGGCACACCGTCTGTTCCTTCATAAGCCCCAGCTATTCAAGCAAAACCCCGTTCTTCGGAACGGGGTTTTTTTTATGACAAGTGAGAATAAAAGTGTATATTTAACATAACATGGGTCGTAACCGAATAATATACCAAAGCGAGGCTCTTTATGTTTCCCCTGCTTCCACCGGATACCATTTACAGTCTGGGCAAGGACTTGTTAGTGCCTACAGCCTATCACTCGGTCCGGGAGCGTGGGAATATAACGCTAATCTTTCTAATGATTCTGCTTTTCAGTCCGGCTCCTTAAGGTGGAGCGGCATTAATGATCCAGCCACGGGCAATGTTTTAGGCTATGTTTCGGGGCCGCAGTTCGGGCCAAGCGGAACCCGCTACAGAAGTCTGGTAGAACCCTTGCAGCGAGTTCAATCCATTAATTTTGATTTTACTGTAAACCGTCAAGATATCAATACTTTCGGCAGGCTCGCAAGGCTAGACTCTATTGTAATGGAATCCCCAACTGTTAATCTTAACTTTGACTATTACCTTGTAGATGGTGAAAACGAAAGAAAGATGGGGTTCAATATACCTACTAGTCATCACTTAGGTGGTTTTCGCCCAACTAGCGCAGGATATTGGACTGGGGATTTGGCCGTCTCTGGATACAGCGCTTTATCTGGAATTATTGAAGACTCGCAAGGAAGTAATTACTTTATCCTTTTGGGTAAAGAGGGCTTAGATATAGATAATCAAAAAATCACTAGCAGCACAACTGATTTTGATGTAATTTCTATTGGCAACGGGTTTATTTCAGATTATAGCATTAGCGCTAGCGTAGGGGCAATCCCAACAGCTTCGCTTTCAATTGAAGGGTTTAATGTTAAAACTGATAATGTAGCATCCGGAAACACTGTAGATTCAACAAGTAATTTATTAGAGGGAGACGGAATGGGGTTCTCAGCGATTCCTGCGGTGGACCCCGTGAACGGGTTGACAGGTATCCAAGGGGTAGACAGCTTTTATGCTAGTGGGACCTTATCCACATACAAAAACAAAAAGCGTCATTTGCGCTATAGCGTTCCAATGTATACCACAGGTATGGCGGATATAGCAGCCCTAAGGCCCGGTGATATAACATTTGAAATGAGCGCATCAGGGAGCTACGGCGGATTTACTGATTTTAATGGGGATGGAGAAGCCCATCTGCAAAGCATGAACATTGGAGTGCCAATGACGCGCACAGTACTTCAACGACTTGGCAATACATTTGGATATAGCCGCGTACTTGATCTCCCAATGAATATAGATGTCAGCCTATCTGCTATTGTTTCCGAATTAAATAAAAACAATCTATTTACCACGCTAGCAAGCAAACAAACACATAACTTCACTTTAACATTGAAAAAACCCAATGACTCCACCGGAGCACCGGGAACCACAGCTATGGTATTTCAGGTTAAAAATGCTCGCTTAGATAGCGAAAACTTCACTAGCGCTATCGGGGACAATGAAACCGTAGATATCACTTTTTCCACTCAAATAGGCGGCGCAAATGATACTGATAACGGGCTCTTCATGGAAGGAAGCTACTATCGGTGGCCTACTATTAATTATTTCCCAATGGGAAAAAACAAAGATAAAGATAGCGCCTACAAGGGAACCCCTCCAGCTTACGGCTAATTAACCTATATAAGCTGCTCTTCCGTAAATATCGCCACTAGCGCTCGTAGAAGCGTCTGTGCCGGCTACTTGGACTGGCGCGGCACCATATATATTGTAACGCCCTACAAGGTCGTCTAGGGCCTCTTGAGCGTCTTTAGCGAACCCTCTGTAGGTCTTGGCAATCTCGTTTTTATTGGTCCTCGTGATCATGGAGTCTCCTTCACGCAAACTAATGAAGTCGACGGAGCTATCAATGCCCTTTAAAACAGCTCGAGCTTTTTTAGTATAGTAATTACTAATGTATATTTTCTTGAAAATATCACTTTCCTCAAACCTAAAGTTACCTGATGGCTGCAGTACAGTATCACCGTATAGAGTGCCTGCTGTCACACCTGAACCGGAAAACTCCCTATAAATAATAGTGTTTAACAGTCCAATGTTATTAGCTAACCATCCTGAAATAGAAGTCAGGGTAACATACTCCGCATCCGAATCAAATTCATCGTTGTAAATACCCGTGGCAATGGTACTTACCAAGTAAGGGGTCTTTTTTCTATTTGGCATATATAGTATATTACACCTAGATCAAAAACCTTCACCAAATAATTTTTTAGCTTTTTCGTAATTAGGGTGACTAGGGTCCGCTATCGACAAAGGCTGTTCAACCGCAATAGATCGACTACCTCGAGTCACTCTCTTAAACTCTTCCCTCAACTTCTGTTTCATGCGATCACGCGCACTATCTGGGAAAATACCCACTTTGGTGCACAGGTTCTGCAGGTCGCTTACTGTAGCCCCCTTGAGGCTTTTTTCAAAAATATCAGGCTCATTTGTACCAAAAGGATTAGTGGTCTTTATTCCCAGCACTTCCTCTAAATTCGCAACCTTTTTGAGCGTAGTGTCATCAAGCTTACCAGTTGTAAAGTGCCCTAAATCCTCTAAAGAAGCTTTCTCCTTGGAGGCCTTCCCGGTTGCAAAATGCTGAAGTTTCTCTAAAGAAGCCTTTTCCTTAGAAGCGGCTACTTTCTTTGAAGGCGTCGCCCTCTTTGTTTTTACTTGACTTTTTCTTTTTGCTTTCTTCTTTGCTGCCATATTTAATATTACATCTAAAAACCATTTTTTCCAAAAAAAAACTCCGCCCCGTTTCCGAGGCGGAGTTGGATAGTGACATTAAGTCGATTACATGATCAAGCCCACTAAGGCCCTATCATCCAATACCATACGTCCCTCTTCTAATGCACCGTAGTAACCAATTCTCTGCTGTCTATTAGAGAACTGATCATCAGCCACCAAGTTAAACTCAGAACCGGTGTCCGAATCAACGGCAATAGCGCGAACCATGGCATCACGTGTGCGGTCAAGACCCACAATGATTTCCTCAGTAGCGCCAGCGAATACCGCTGAAGATGTTCCACCGGCATCCATGTAATCCGTAGCGCCAGCAACCGTATCAAACACATCGTTGAAACGCTTACCAACACCAAGCTCAAGAATTTCCATAATGGAAATACCATAGAATTCAGTCAAGCCACCTTGACCAAAGACCTTCTCGCGCTCTGGATCCACTAACGTAACGGGCTGAGAAGTCGCACCAACAGCTGCTCCATTAGGGGCCAACGTGTTGATCGGGTTATAAGCCATCGCCCTGATCTGCTCCACAACTTCGGGAGAAACCAAGAGGTCACTTAAACCCTTGCGAGCACCAGTCGGTGTTCCACCATCCCAAGAAGCATTGTTTCTCTTGATCTTAGTGAACAACTTATTCAAGTCGTCTAAGAGCAAGCGATCAGCTTGGGCCGTGCGGAAAACGTGACGGTTCTTATATTCCTTAACGTTTGTACCAGTTTTAGCGTTGGCCAAAGCTGTCATAAGCAAGTTCGAGGAAGTCCTCTCCTGCTTAATTAAAACTTCCTGCGCAACGCGCGTAAAGGTTTTACCAATGACGTCCAACCTCGAACGGGAAGCATATTTCTTATCAAAAGAAACTGCACTGTCCAAGTTATAAGTTGCAAACTTTAACTCAGACGACGTAGGTTGAACATAGTTGGTCGGAAGACCACCAGCCACAGACTGACTATATACACGAATATAATCTTCATCGAAGATATTGTAGTATAAATCCAACGGAATGGAAGGATTGTCGTCAGCGTTGTACTGAAGCGGCGTAAAAAGATTGCTAACTGTAGGAGCATTATTGATAACTTCGGCGAGTACCGGACCAATAAACTCTGCGAGCGCAACCTGCGCGGCGTAAGCGGTATCGCGGTTACGCGAAGCCATAGCCTTAACTAATTCGATTTGCTCATCGGTTCTTTTTAATGTAATTTTCATTTTATTAAATAATCCTTTCTATTTTAAGGTTTATGCAACGTTCCAAGAAGCAGAACAATCGAGTTGTACTAACGCATACTGCGCAGTTCCAGTACCAGCAAACTCATCAGATTTGCCCATCTGAGAAGTCCTGTTACCCGTTCCGAGAATATGACCAACAATTGTCGATTCCAAATCACGATGAGACTCTCTAGTCACACCCGCCATCTTTCCGGCGTTCGAGCTCGAAATCACCGCGATATTCCCGGGGATAAACGTTGCGCTCTTGTCATAGGCACCTTCATCAAATGTGAAAAGACCTTTTGTCGCGACCGGAACAGCTTGTCCACTTAGAACTGCCTGTAATTCGTCCTTTTTAACTGGATTGTAGAGAAGTTTTTCTCCGTTCTCGTCATTCGCCAATGTTTGATTGAGCGTGACGCCTAATACTGCGGCTCCAGTAGTTGCAGCTCCGACGCGTAAAGGTACCACAGGATATTTATCTGCACCTACCCATGGGTAGTCAGTTTTTCCTAAATAAGTACTTCCAATTAAATCGAAAGTGTCCTTATTCATGTTCCCGCTTATTACTTTTACCATCACACCTGCGCTACCATTGCCGTCAGTCGATGGATTATCGTCAACTACTTGACTAGCAAATAGGTTGACGACATCGTGATCACTATACTGCCTAAATGGGTATAATCTTAGTGCCATAATGTTATTTTTAGTAGGTTATAGAAATGTTTTTCGCGTTGAAGGCCTTCTTGAATTTATTCTCAAGGGTGTCTTCAGACGAAGATGCCTCGTTGTTGTTCGCCATACTTGAATGAGGAACTTCAACTTTTTCCACGACATCTTCAACGGTTTCGGTAGCTACTGGGGCTGGGGTTTCGTCGGTATTAGCCTTAATTTCTTGAGCCAACCGCTGTTCCACAGCTTCCTGTACCTTAGCCTCGAATTGTTTTTCCTGCTCCTCTTTAAAAGCCTTGCTCTTATGTTGGAGTAGGGAAGCCAATTTGGCCCGATAATCTTCAAAAGCAGCGTCAGAACTTTCAAGGCTCTTAACCTCATTAACCAACACCCCTCGGTCTTGATCAGTAAGGTCATAAAGCTCATCAATAGATTCCATTCTGCTATTGAACAACTCTTCTGCCGCAGCAGCGCTGATAGAGGTTTCCAAAGAATCAATCTTCTCTGTTGCTTCCTCTAGCTTATTCTGAAGTTCTTCGATAGAAGCTTTGGCTTCCTCAGCGTCTTTTTGAGCCTGAATCTTTTCAGCCTCAACTGCCTCTCGCTCAGCCTTGAACTCTTCGTCCTTCTCACGAATCTTGTCGATCACATGAGAAGCAACGTTAGCCACGGCCTCCTGAGAGAACTCCGCCTTGTCAGTCAACTTCGTATCGAGGATCTTCTCGAACTCTGTTTTGAATTCTGTGATATCCATAGTCTTAGTAGTTATTACGTTATTATTTTCACTTTGTGAAATTTTTAAAATATTATTTTTAAAATTTTCTTCATTTTCTTCGACCGCCTCTACATCTCGGTGGTCATTAATGTTTAAATCTATGTTCTTTTCTACAACCAAACCACTTACGTCAGCTGCCGGATTTGTAGTAAAACCAATGCCTAAAGGGAAAACATCCCCTACCACCAAACGGTAAATAGGGGTTCCGTCGTCAAGTTTGCCAGCGCCCTCAAAGGTTTTTAAATATTTTTTCATTTCATTTATTTGGGCACGGTTAGTAATAATTTCAGCGTCCTTGAGGTTTGAAGATCCTACGGCTAGCACATAGTCATTAAATCCTAACTCCCAACTGGCGGAGATTTTTTTGAAATAAGGGTCGTCCTCGTCGCTAGATCTCAATAAAACATCGGCAAAATCTTTGTTAACCGTTTTATAGATAACAGAAGCTAATGAAATATAATATGGGTCCTTAGTAGCCAATGCTGCACCGTTCCCTATGATTTTATCATTATTAAGATCAGTAAAGCCAGCATTAACAACATGACCAACAACTTTTTGTTTTTTGTGCTCTATGTTGGTAGGCTTATGTACAAAGTAATCGATCAGGTCTACAGCAGTCTCTGAGTCAATCCCGTCTCCGTTTCTGTTGAATTTATTGACAATTGCTGCATTAAACGCAACTCCCACTAAATCCACATTTCTATCCAAATCAATAGACTTGGGTATAAGTGGTTTTAAGTTATCCAAAGACGCAACGCTGATATTTAACTCGTTTTCTAAATCGGTAGTCGCGTAAACATCAAACAGATACTCTGTTGTGTATTTAAACTTATCTGTCATTACATCAAAATGTTACACCTTTTTACTTCTCTAGAGAATTTTTTCTGCTATGATATAAAATCGCAGCTGCATAATCATCTAGTTCGTGTTTCGCGCTAACATCTAGAACCTCTTTCAATGGGCATAGGTCAGATATCTTAGCTGAATTTTTGATGCAAGATTTAGCCGTGGAAACCCACTCCTTCGGGTCCTTGGCGATTACTACTGACTCACAAACCCTTTCCAGAATCTCTTTCTGCCCCTTGTTTAATTGCTTCTTTTTGAAAAGTTTTTTAGCTTCAGCTGTTAATGCAATGTATAACTCGTTCGCATTATCCACTGTATTTTTAATGCTTTGAACCGAATAGGTGGTTCGTGCTAAAGTCTTAGCTCCCGGCGGTCTGCCGGGACGCCCCGCGCTACGCCCGGGATTCTTAGTTTCTTCGTATCGCCGACGTTTCTCTAAAAGCTTGGCCCCTTCAGGGTGTCTAATCTCTTCTATTTCCTCTTCCTCTTCGAAATCCATAGGAACCGGCGTTCCCCCTACCAAAGGGTTAAAATAGCCCTTTTGCCTATCATCAACAAATTTTTCCTGAGCTTTGTCTAGCTCTGCTTCGCTCGGGAAAACTCCACTATCAATAACCTCCATGCCTTGCGCAGGAGGTAGGATCCCTAATTCCATCATCCGGGTAATAACACGTTGCATCTGTGCCGGATCCTTAAGGTCGATAGTTTCGAATTTAGCTGTAGGAATATTGCGAAAACCGAAATTTTTACACAGCTGCCTAATTTCACCCTGTAAAAACTCGTTCAAAAACGTATCGCGAGCCTCCTTTAATCGCTGCAAAAACATTTGAGCCTTAACTTCAGTGCTTGCGAATTTCTCTTGGCTTAAAATGATATTTTGTAAACCTTCCTTAATATCTTGATTGACAACTTCATATTTTTGAGGGCCAATAACCTTATTGATATCTGGAATAATAAATTCTGCGTTAGTTGTGTAGTCGCTCACCAAAATACGACCCACGCTTTGGTTTTGAAAAAGCGTTTGCATAGCCCTGATGTTCTTAGGATTTACGCCACCTTTGTCCGGGGTAGTACCCATGGTTATCAACAAAACTACATTTTCAATGGTTCGACAAATAGATTGATCTATCTTCTTCATCTCCATTTTGAAGTTAATGTCGTCTAGCACCGGAAACCCAAAGGGGATAGCAAAAGGTTCATAATCTTGTTTTTTGTAAAAAGCATACCGTAACCTCTCAGGATCAAGGCTTACCTTTATACCGTCAATTGCCCAACTATCGTTCTTAATTCTCCTTTTGATGTCTTCGGGCAACGCATCGTAAATTTCACGATCATCTTCGGTTTTAGGATCCTTCAGTCTCTCCACTTCGTATTCACTAAGCACCTTTGCATACAAACCATACTTATCAAAAGAAGTCGCTCTTTGAGCTACTACGTCATATGGATTCAATAAAATATAACGAACTGGAATTTTATTGCTCAACATGTTGATACCAAGGTTACGAACCTTTGAGAAATCGTCAGCCTTAAATTTGCTCTGAAGAGTATAAAGAAAGATGTTCCCGCTACGATAAAATTCCCTAAAAAACTGATCCTTTAAGCTCCAAATTTTAATCTTCTTGAACCAAGCCTTAATAAATTCCCTAGATTTGGCACTTCCACCCTCAAGGTATATTTGAGAGTTGGCAAAATCAGCCATTGTGTCAATGGAATTTCGAAAAACAGCTATATTTGCATAAGCTTTTTGACAAAGCTCAATTGTATCCCTAACATTAACGCCATCAACGGCATACTGATAAGGCAACATCCCTCCACGAATATTAGCATATTTGTAGAGTACTGGAGCAATCGCAATATTGTTCCTTCGGGTGCTAGTGTTTGCCCCTCCCACGGGGGCACGCGCATAGGCTTTGGATTCGTAAGCATAAAAGGAATCCCCTATTAGCTGAGGCTCATAGGCCCCATCGTTGTTGGCCTGCATGATATTCTCAATAGGTTGAGACTGGTTTTTAAGTTTTTCCCAATATTCAGACCGCTTTGTGTATTTACGTTTATTCGCCATTTTCTTAAAAGACTTTACACTTAAAGTCACCAAAGTGACTTTGAAAGTTACTTTACATTATAAATTGAGGTTCAAATGTTTCTATAACATCTTCCGGTTTATGCGCCTGAGCGTCAAAATAAACTTTAGCCATCCAATTCGCCAATACTAAAGCAGAGTAGGAATCCTTCCGGGCCTTATCCGGTCCTGTCTGGCGCCTTAAATTAGAAGGAAGATCAAATGTTTGGGTTCCTTGTGCGGTAGTTGTTATCTGTATGAGAGCACATTCGTTTTTAGTTAGCTCCATCATGTCTGACTGATGCTCTATAAAGTCTATCATTTTGGCTGCCGAGGTTTGTTTTGCCTCTTCACTAGTGCGCAAGAACTTGATATCAGCGATAGGTATCTTCTTGCGCTTCTGCTGAAGATAAAAATCGTCAATAGCCCTGCTTGCAAAATACAATCGATGGTGATCAAAATTTGCTTGAAGTAATTCGTTGGCTTGCCTTATCCAATTGCTCGTAGGTTTTCGTAATATCACATACTGATACTCCCCTTTGTTATATTGGTTTTTATAAGAACGCAGATCATTTTGATATTCTTCCGGCTTGTCGAGACCAACTTCAATTGTTTTAAGCTTGATGTTCTTGCTTTTAAAGGTATCGCTTTCGTTGCACGCCTGCATAAACTGCACCCCTCCATTATAGTCACCACAAACAGCTACGATATTAAAATTCTGCAAACAAAACAAAAGATAATTAATATGACTTTTTAGTGAAGCGCCGGAAAGCGCATAACTATGAACTAACGTAATCTTTTGGGTTTCTGCGTTAAGTTTTAAAATCTGAATGGCAAAATCATCTGAGCTTTCAGTTTGAGACCATGAAGGGTCAAAAGCTAAAATATATTCGCTACCCGGTTCTCCTTGCACCTCTACGCAAGGTAAGTCCCCGTCGGAAACAGTACAAAGGGCCATCTTACTGGTTTTAAAATAACCAGAACTATCATCCGTAAACAAAGCCCCAAATTCTCGCTCAAATTGAGACTGACTCATCGTTGCTTTGGCTTGAGTAATTAAATTCTGATCGTAGAGCTGCGCTGGAGCGCAATCATAACTATACTGCATAATACAACGTGAAGCTTTGTCTTTTTGCTTAGGCTCTGCTATCAGGTTTTCGAACTGAGTGTATAGTTTGTAAAGATATTCAAACTTATAAGAAGCCGACGACAATGCCACTAATTTATTATTTGGCCATACGTGGCGATCTCCCTTCTCCATCTTGTTTTCTTTTATAAGAAGACTTTCCAATTTAAAAAGGTCGTCCCGCTGAGTGGGATTTTCCACTACGGCTAAAAATGGCACAATAACTTCGTTGTAAATTCTTTCGGGCATCAAAGCGAACTCATCAATAATTATTCTATGAAAACGAAACCCACGAAGTTTTTCTCCGTCTCCCAACGGAAGAGCCCGAATTCGACTAGCTCCAATTTCCATTAGCCATTCATCATTACTCTTAGAAGTTTTAGTGATACACTGTCTGAAAAACGCCGCGTCAGGCTTGTTGGCTATATCTTCAATTTTTTTAAAAATCATTTTTGCTTGCCGAAAGGATTTAGATAGAATTCCAATTTCTACCCCTTGATTCAGCACAGCATCCAAAGCCGCGAAAACACCTGTAGTAAAAGACTTCGACATTCCACGAGACCAAACCCCTAAGAAATAATCCGTTTCAAACATTGACTTAATTGCCATATGTTGGAACGGAAAAAGCTTTACCCCTAAAACTAAATCAGTAGTAAACGTGATGTTGTTTCTTAAAAATTCATAAAGAGCTATCTTGGCTTCTTTTTCCTCCATGAAGCCTTCTATCTTTAATAGTTCGGCATTATCTCGGGTTTTGTCAACGCGGCGAGTCTGTTCTCCTTTAATCCAGCTCATTTTTTTGATCTAAAAAATATTGCACATCCGTTTGCCAAACCTGCTTACCGTGAATTAATAACCTTGGTATAAGATCGGAAGCCTTCTCTCGTGTGCCAGTAAAAACAAACTGGCAAACCCGAGGGTACTCATGGGAAATCTCTTTTATCTGGCGAAGCACATAGTCCATATTAGCGCGACGATTGAAGATCTTATTCTCTTTAATTATTTTTGAAACGCTTGATTCAACCACAACAAAAAGATAGGAGTCCATCTCCTTAGCCCTCTCTATTTCTCGCTTAAATCTCTCTATGTTATGTTTGTTTAAGGTGCCTTGCAAATCGCTCCCCGACTTTCTGTCTACAAATGTATAATTGTAATATTCCCCTAAAGTAGTATAATCTCCTATGTCTAACTTCAGGGTTTGCGTGGCGCATGCAAACTTTAATGGTTTTTGTTCCCTTGTGTCTACAGCTAAAACTAAATCACCGGGAACCGGCGCCTCGAAAAAACTTTTTGGAAGGTTTTTATTATAGAGTGGCTCGCATCCTATTGTGTGACAAACAGAATTATAGCTTCCGTATAGTTTCCGGTAAACAGAAATTGGTGGCATAAAAGAATTAACTGTTTCCAAATGAAAGGGTCCATATTTCCTTTTCTTTTTCAGCTGCCGTTTTTCAAGTAAAGATAAAATATAATTTTTTACTTCTTCGGTAGGGTGTTGTACGCACCACTTTAATAATTGTTGCTTTGTAGAAAAGTCTCTTTCAAAATATTCTTCAAACCTTTTGAACGGGAGAGGTTCGCCGGTAAGCTTATTTAAACGTGGGTGATATTTCGTGTAATAAGAAGCGAGGTTCAACCTATGTTGCTTGAGGTGCTTGTGCAAAGAGGCCCGGCTAGTAAATTCCTTTTTACATTCGGCGCAAGGAAAAATTCTGGTACATATTCTTTCCATTATATTGCATCCTCCCTACTGATTCCAAGTACGCGCGCCTTCCAGTCTGGCATTTTTTCTATCTCATCCGCTTCACGTCGAACGAGCTTCTTTTGCATCTCGGCCATCCTTATCATTAACTTCCTTTCTTCTTCGTCCTGAAAAAGCTGCACTAACGAAATGATAGAAGCGTTCCTTTGTTGTTGGTTCGCTACCCGCTTAGCTCTTTCGCCATTAAGTTTAGCAAGCATCTTATCTATACGGTTGATGCACTGATTGTACTCCTCAGCTTTTGTTTTTAACATCTCCGTTAAGCGCATTGTTAAGTCATTTTGCCCCTCGGTGTCATCAAACATCAAATTAAGCTTTTGCTTTTGTTGCTCAATCTCTTTTAAATTAACGTAATCCATGCAAACATTAACATATAAATTTAACTCATCAGAAGTTAAATCTGGCTTATCCCAAGTACTCCGTATGTATTCAGACTCAAACAAATCTCGACTCTGCTTGGTAATATAAGAATTAATAACCTGCAGGAAACGAGGAGCACATACATAAGAAATTAATTTTTCTACACATTTTCTATCTTGAAGATTTATTTTGGCTACATCAAATTCCTTCGAAGCGACCTTGTTGAGCTTTTTGATAGCGGTGGAGAGAATTGTCGGGGGAGTGTATTTTTCTCCTGCGGCATCGTCTCTCAAATTAGTAGAAGCGGGAAATTCTCTGTTAATGTATTCACACAAGGCAATAAACTTATCCGTTTCCCCAAAGCCCTTGCTTTCTGCCTCTTGAGGCCAAAGCAGTTGGCCGACCTCAAGCTTTGTCATTTCAGGGCAGTAATGTTGCTTAATAAAGGACTTTTCATCCTCTGTTAAAAAATGCTTCACCACTCTTTTCTTAACTTTGGTTCGGTAACTTAAACCTTTCTCTACCCAATATTTTCTTAAAGCTCTCCCCCTAACGGTGCTACCCTTTTCGTTTTCGTCGTTAAATAATTTTTTTGTGGCGTTGCTGAGATCGCCATCTAACTCCTCAAACAGCTGGAGGCTCCGCTGTTTCTCTTCTTTTGATAAAGCGTATTCTTTCATTCGAAAAATATATCAGTTTCCGCACATATTTTGCGGGCAACTTTTTTATAGAAATTCTTCAGGTTTTTAATCTGCTTGTAACCAGCCTTGCGTCCTTTTTCGTTGCTTTTGTATCCCAAAACTTTTGCGACCGTTTCTTCATCGATGTAATCTATAAATAACATTTTATAAATAATAAAATGACGATCGTTTAGATACTCTCTCATATGTAAGTGCATACCACCTACGGCACCCATTATGTCATAATGATCTTCTGGAAGGGTTAGTCCATTAAAAGGGTTCGTCTCAAGGGCTACGGGCACCTTGATATCATAAGCTTGTTTTCGTGTCTTTTCCCACTTGGCATATAGCGTACATTCACTAGACTGTAATCCGGTGGATGTTTGAGAGCACAAATTGGACACTTGTCCCGCTCGCTGTTCTCGAGATTGGTTATACTTGCAACTTATGCAGGGGCTAGCAAAATTAGAATAATTATTCCGTAAAATATTCTTGAGCTGATTGGAAATGATTTTGTTTACCCATGGCTCTATAGGTCTAACTTGATCCCACTGCTCCCATTTTTTATAAATATGAGCACGGATAATTTGAGATACGTCATCGAAATCCAGCCACGCTATGGCATGAAGGTGCCACTTATAGTAGCGCTTTCTTATTTCGTTGTCTATCGTATCTGATTTATCCTCATACGTCTGTCGCTTGTTCGCTACCACCTATATCCTTGAATTTACCTCTGGCACTGCTGCACTCGGCCTGCGACACTTTGAGAAACTCATCTTTTGAAAGTTTTGTGTGATTACCTTGTACCTGAGCTGGAGATGTCAGATCTTTTGGATTTAAGGGGTTATTCACAAGTGATTCAAAACTTACCTTTGAAGAAGCTCCTGCATCAATATCGTATTCAAGGCGCGACAGATTGGGGACTCTTTCTCCCTCTGATGAACGCTCCACAGTTTGAGCGGTAGAACTACCATGCTTAGCTGCTGAAGAAACCTGAGTCATCCCGAATGGAGCGAATGCTTCACCACACCCTTGACAGAAGTTCGGCTTCTTTAAGGCGTATCCGTTTTTTGCTCCACATTCAGGGCAGAATATACTAGCCATTTTTTTATAATTTATTTTATAGTTACTGTAAATTTTGACATGCGTCAAATTTCCTCTGTTTATAATTTATTTTATAGGGTTGTTTTCTAGTTTATTTACAATAAATTTTAAAATTTCACTGCGCAATATATCCTCTTCACCAAAGCGAAAGGTGTATATACCTTTATCTTTACACTCATTATCGTCAAATAACCCCATCAATGGCTCGAAACCTGTCTTACCGTTAATATCGGACTGCATGGGGTCTCCACAGATAAAATATTTAGAGTTGTTACCTATTCTGGTTATTAGGGTAACCAGTTCTTTTCTGGTAAAATTTTGAGATTCATCTGCAATAATTAGCTTGTTATCCCAACTCGCACCCCTTAAATAATTAATAGGGGCACACTGAATAATCTTCTCTTCCATTAACATTTTGATTTGATCTGTAGACAAAAGCTCCGACAATTTATCTTGAAGAGGCATCATAAAAGGATGGAACTTCTCGTCTACATCTCCCGGTAAGCTTCCTAAGTTTCTTTCACCACTCTCCGCAATAGTACGCACATAAAACAAATCTTGGTTCATATTCATATTAAACAGCTGTAGAGCTGCATAAATAGAAATAAAAGTTTTAGAAGAGCCCGCTGGGCCTGAAACAAAAACTATCTTAGTGTTTTTGTCGAACGCTATTTTTAAAAACTCGTGCTGTTTTTCAGTTAGTTCAAATTTCTTTAAATAAAGCTTATACTTATTGTCTGCAAGAGATATTATTTTTTCCGACGCTGAAGACTTTTTCCGTCTGCTCATCATTAAATATTACACTTGACTTACTCAATTTGTCCAGTATAATTTAAAAGAAGTATGGTTTTCCATGTTTTATCAATTCCGGTTCACCCTACACGTAAAGAAATAACTTTATGTGCCTTCACGCAAAAAGTTTATAAATTTTGCAAAATCATGACAGCGCGTGGCCACACTGTGTTTCACTACGGGCATCCGGATTCAAAGGTGAACTGTACCCAGCATTTTAATGTAATCTCTAGAGCTACCTATGATGAGGTTTACCAACAAAAATCATGGAAAGAGTTTTTGCCTCAAAAGGTTTGCAATAAAGCTCATGAGGAATTTAACAAAAACGCTGCCGCCTTAATCAAAAAAAATAAACAAAGTAATGAAGATTTTGTATTGGCTTTTTGGGGTTTCGGTCATGCTGCGTGCTGCAATGAACTTAAGGATGATTATATAATCGTTGAGCCAAGCATTGGTTACGATTCTGGTTTTGCCCCCTTTAAAGTGTTTGAAACGTATGCTCAATTACACGCATTGCATCATCAAATATACGAAAAGACTACGTGCCCAAGTTTCACAGACCATGTCATTAGGCCCGGTTTTTATTTAGAGGACTTTGAATATAAAGAAAATAAAGAAAATTATTTATTATTTTTAGGAAGAATGGTAGACGTCAAGGGTATACAAATCGCTCAAGATCTATCAAAAGCCTCCTCTACCCCTATAAAATTCGTGGGACCCCAAAATCTTAAAAACAAACTTAAAAAAAATAATCCATTAGCGGAATACATCCCAACCGTCAGCCACGAAGAACGTAAAAAGCTTCTCTCCAACGCTAAAGCTTTAGTTATGCCTACTCTCTACATAGAGCCTTGTGGGTGGTCAATGATCGAAGCTTTTATCTCCGGGACCCCTGTTTTATCTACTGATTGGGGAGGATTTTCAGAGTATAATATCCACGGGCAGACTGGCTTTAGATGCCGTTCCCTCAACGAATTTTACCATGCTCTAGAATCCATAAACTTCATAAAGCCGCAATTTTGCAGAAAATATGCAGAGGAAAATTTTACCATTGAGCTCGTGGCCGTTATGTATGAAGCCTATTTTGAACACTTGATTCAGGTTCGCAAACACGGGCTCGGTGCAGTTTTTAATAAATGTAAATTCCTAGTTAAGTAAAACGTGTGTAACATTATTAACGATGACACAGCTAAAACGAGAAGAGCCAAAAAAAATTAACTTTGCAGATCTGGATGGGTTCTTAAAAATAGCCCCAATAATTGGTTTGGCCGTTTTGGCCTACCTGCAAACCCTCTTTCCAAGCAAAGCCGAATTCAAAGAAATTCAACAGCAATTAATCCAAATGGATAAAAAAATTACGGAAATGGCCGTTATACAAAGAACTGTAGGGAATAATTCTTCTGATATCCATCAGTTGGAAGACCGCATGAGATTAATTGAGGTTGAGCTAGCCCGTCATAATGCCGCCACAAATAGAAAAAAAACCGTTACCAACTAATATAAAACATGAGTCACATATCAGGCGCATACACTTACGAATTTGTTAGATTAGATCCTTTCTACAACAACAGCAACAAAACCGGCATTTCTTCGTTGGTTGTTGGAATGAGCTGCCAATTTTCAGGAGTAGATGAACTAGCCAACCCCGTAACACAAAGCGCTTACATAGACGGAACCACTGGTTTTGTTGAATACGTACCAACCCCGGATTTTCCCACCTCGGGAACCACAGGAATGGCCGCGGTCTCTATCAATCTTACCCCAGAATATGTAGCAGACAATATTAGCGGAATAGCCAACAACTACGTTTCCGGGTTATGTTGGCGTCACCTCTTGTCCGGTCAAATTTCAGGCAAAATTGAATCCCCAGTTAGAGACGCTAATTTTCCGTATCCTAAGGGAACCCCCGTTTTTCCCCCGGTAGATCCTCACGACATGTGAACAAACCATCCTGTCCGCTGTCCGGTCTGAAACCGGGTTCATTTGGAACAATGGAATGCTTCCATCTGGATTTGAGCGATACATTTCGGCTACGAGAATTGGGGTTTCTGCCGGGAACCATTATCCGGTTGGTAAGGCGGGCTCCCTTGGGAGATCCGATTGAGGTGGAGATTGGAGGCGCCCATTTGGCCTTGCGTCAAAAGGATGCGGCCTTGATTCAAGTGAGAACCGACTAAAAAGCCCCGCGCAAGCGGGGCTTTTCTTTTTTAATTACTTTATTATAATATCACCACCACGTGACTCTGGTCGCCTTATTATAACCATTCCAACCTTACTTCTGGGTATTTGTAATTCCCAGTTTATCTCAGGGATAGATTTGGTAGCTCTATCAGCTATCCGAGATGGAATATAATACGGTCGATGATATTGTACAACAAGGTTCTCACCCTTTCATGCAGGCCTCTTCCGGCGGTCTCCCCCTCCAGACCTTGAACGCCTACCTTTGTCTGAACCAGACCTCCGGCCCTTTTTGCGACCTTCAGCCGAAGGGCGTTTAGCGGCCGCTTTCTTTCTCCACTCTGTGGTAGCCTTACGAGCTACTGCTCTTTCCTTCTCGTCTAGCTTACCGTCTTTGTTCTTATCGAACTTCTTAACGAGGTCTTCGCGTGAAGGTCTACGACTTGATCCCTTAGCCCCTGAAACATAACTCTTTCTTAGGGCTGCTAGCTTCTCCTTGGCTTGCTTTTCTGTAATCTTACCAGCCTTGACGCCATCTTTGATTTTCTTGGCAGCAAGAGCGTGCCTCTTCTTTCTGACTTCTGCTGGGTTAGCTTTCTTAGGCGCTGGCTTGCCTTTAACTTTGTCTACTCTGTTAGTTTTGCTGTGACCACCGTGACGGTCGGCTTGAGCGATACTAACACCTCCTAGCAGTAAAGCTGCTACAATAATTAGTTTAATATATTTGTTCATAAAATTATGGTTTTGGGTCGTTTCCGTCGATGACTTCATCGCGCTTATTTTTAAACTCTTCACGAATCTCTTTTATGCGAGCGTGGACTTCTTGGCGATGGCTTTTCATTGTCTCCATCCATTCTTTTCTGGAAGCGAGCATTTGCTCCCTTAGAGCCTTTTTCTCGTCGTCTGTGGCGTCTTTCCACTTATCTTTGTCGAAGCCGGTCCATTGCTTTTTAGCGGCCTCTTTGAAGGCTTCGCGCAGTTCTTTAACCTTAGCGTCGTCTCTTACGAGTTTACCAAAGCCGCCATCTTTTTTCTTGTGGTCACCAACCTTGTGGCCCTTTTTCTTGGCATCACCACGATATTTTTTGCGTTTCTCAAAAGCAGCCTTAAGGCGCTCTTTAACCTTAGCTGGATCAAATTTCTTGTCACCGCGCTCAGGCTTCTCCTTCTCGGGTTTGTCTGGCTTAGGCGCGGGTTTAGGGACCTGAGCTGAAACTGTTAACGCTGACGCCATGACAGCAACCAGCCCAATTTTAAGTATGCTTTTAATGAACATAATAATATATACACTGCAGGAATCGTGCCAGAACTTTTTTTTGGTTTCATTGGGTTTTTTAGCCTTAACCCCTCGTTATGTCGAGTAATAATACCCATTATCAAATAAGTTGCGGGAAATATTCCCCATAAAGTGTAACAATATATGTGAGGGGGATTTTAAAATATTTCATATTGATTCTATTGCTAACGGGATGCAAGTCTGTAGATGACAACGGCCGTCTAGAAAAAATAAGAATCATGGTTCCTGCTCTTATTGATATAGAGTTGGATTATTATAAAGACAAAGAAAACAAAGGCAAAGGAATTGTAAACAACGGCTCAACAAACTCCACTCCTATTATAACATGGCCTAAATTAATGCCCATGTCTAAAAACCAAAATTAAATGGAACCGCTAACTAATTTAACAAACTTGCCAACTAGCACTAATTTAGTAAATCAATTGTCTGCCCTAAAGCCAGAGCAAGTTGAGGACATCGCAAAAAATTTATTTTCAGAATATGGATGGATTTTTGCGGCTGGTGTGGTAGCCCTTTTAGTTAAAGATATCATGATCAACCTAGTGAAAGGTATCCTGATATTTTATGGTCACGACTTCGATAATGACGATGTTATTTATATTAGCGGCCGTCAGGCACGCATCGTACGTGTTGGCGTTACCAGTACTACTTTTTATATGAGTGACCGCAAAACTAAAATGGTCGTTCCAAATGAACAGCTCAAAGAATTAACTATAGAAAAAACCCTTGGGGTGAATGGGGGGTCCCCTTATTTACCTAAGGGTGGAGAGCCGGGGTTCGACCCTAAAATAAAATAATATGAAAAAGAAAGCATTAACAACTAAAAACTATATAGCAATAGCTGTTATAGCCGCAGCCATCTGGGGGTGGTTTTGGTACTCTGACAACAAAGAACAGATAAAAGAAAAAGCCGTCCAAACTGTTATTGAAAAAACCGTGGACGCAAGCGTAAACAAAGCTGCCGATGACATAAAAGAAAAAGCAGTGGAAAAAATAACCAATTTAATTAATAATAAATAAGCATGAAATATAATTATGATTTTAATAGAGGCGAAGATGAAGAATATACAGGGCAATATGTGGAAAGCATAAGCACCTCAATACGCGGGGATGACCCCCCTTTGGACGCGGTATTCTCTGGAATAGAAACCTTTACGATTGCCTGTGGGTTTTCGCTCAACGGTAGCGGTATAGGCTTAGTTTCCAAGCCTGAATAAAAGGCTCATTCCTTTTTAAGTTTACGTATTTTTTTTTGATAGGCGCTGAGCAACTCTAGCATCTCCGTAGTTACTTTTTCAAAGTCTTTTGTGCAAAGTCTAGAACGACAGTACATTAATTGAGAAACAAATTGGCCGGTTAAAACATTTACCTCTTCGTCTTTACGCAGCTTAGGCGAGTTAAAAAACATTCGTTTCATTATAGTATCTTTTTGCAAAATTTGCGTTTTTTTCTTTACGCTTCTCCTCTTTTCAGCTACCATAGGGAAGACTTTTTAAAATATGAACATATTGGGGGTTACCGATTGTGTAGCATGGAACGCTGGAGCCTGTTTGCTGAAAGACGGGGAACTGGTGGCATTTGCCGAAGAAGAACGCTTTACTAGGCGCAAACATGCGGCTTATATTTTTCCTGATCGGGCTATTGAATTTTGTTTACGCAAGGGGAATTTAAATATTAACGATATTGATATTCTAGCGATAGCTCACTCGGATTTAGACACCATCCGTAACTTTTGGGAAAGTGACGAATGCTTAACTCCGGCCTTAATAGAATTTCCAGATTGGAAAGAGTTAGAGTGGTTTCCTGAAAAAACAACTTTCTACCAAGAAAAACGAAAGTTTTTGGATACAGGGCTTGCAATCTCTAAACTTGAAAAAACCCCTCTTCAACGCTACCATCACAACGATTGCCACGCAGCAAGCGCTACATGGTCATGTCCCTTTACTGAATGTAACTACATGACCGCAGACGGTGAAGGAGGCGAAGACGCAGGGGTATTCGGATATTTTAAAGACGACACTCTTCATCGTTTAGGATTCTATCATCAACTTGGTCCCTTTGGGGGCTTTTACACGGACATAACAATTGCACTTGGATTTAAAAAACACTCCGCTGAAGGGAAAACAATGGGTCTCGCTTCCTATGGAAAAATCGACAAAAAATTATTGCCTGAGTTTTTTCAGCTATATCCACATGGTATCCTGCAACCTAAGGGAATGGAATACTTTCAATTCCTTAATTCTTTTGACGAAGACCTTAAGATAAAACTAAACGTAGGTACAACAGGAAAAATAACGGAAGAAGCGTGCAACCTTGCGGCCACAGCGCAACACTATCTAGAAAAGCTTATGATAAATAATTTTAAAGTGCTTTACGAGCACACTGCCAACAAAAATTTCGCAGTAGCTGGAGGCACATTTTTAAACTGCTCTATGAACGGAAGACTCTCACAATGCGATTTTGTGGATCATTTGTTTGTTCAACCGGCAGCGCATGATTCGGGCTCTGCGTTAGGTGCAGCTATTTTATGTCACATGGAAAATTTATAAAATGAACGTATTAGGAGTTACTTATCTTGGTAGCAGTAATGGTGCAGCCGCTTTAATAAAGGACGGAGAACTTGTGGCGTTCAGTGAAGAAGAAAGGCATGTACGCAAAAAACATGCGTGCAATAAGTGGTGCAATTTTTTTCCGCAGAACGCTATATGTTATTGCCTAGAAAAAGGGGGGGTTCCCCCCCATGAAATAGATGGGATTGGCATAGGGTTTTCACATCTTTCGCAAACCTTAAATTTTTATCAAAACGATGAATTCGTAAAAGCAATGTTAAGAAAAAAGGCGACGGCTTTTCCTACGTCTCAGGCTAGTGATAGAACATCGGGGAAAAAATTAACGTTTAATGGGAACCAAGTGTTCTTAGGGGACGATGAAAAATGGCTGGAAGAATGTTTTAAAACGTTGGGGGCTTGGGCTATAAATGATAATCTCATGTATAAGTATCTTGACGAATTACTTCCCGGTACAAATATCTACCCGAAAGTAAAATGGTATTCCCATCATGATTGCCATGCAGCCAGCTCCATTGTACCTTCTAATTTTAAAGAAACTAATTTTATGAGCTTCGATGGCGAAGGTGGACACAACGCCGGGGTATTAGGTTTTTTTGACGGCGAAACAGCAAAAATTTTTGATACTCTCCATCCCTATAACTCACTAGGGGCCTTTTACTCTTCGGTAACTGAAACGTTAGGTTTCACGCGACACAGTGGGGAGGGCAAAACCATGGGGCTGGCCTCTTATGGAAAAGTAGATATTACCTCTCTCCCCAAATTCACCACCTCCAACAACAAGCTTAACCTTCCACGGGTAAGCGGACCGATTTATAACGCATGGAGAGACGAGAAGTGGGAAGAAACAGAATCCTGTAGAGAGAACCCGTTGAGCGATGAAGCTACAACGTTGGCTGCCACAGCTCAACACTATTTTGAGGAATTTATTATTGAACATGCACGAAAATTACATAGTATGACAGATAGTAAAAACTTTGCACTTGCGGGGGGTTCTTTTTTAAACTGCACCGGAAATGGTAAGCTCTTAGAACAAGACTTTGTTGATCAAATATTCGTTCAACCCGCCTCCCACGATAGTGGGTCGGCACTGGGGGCAGCTATCTTATGTTATAAAGAAAAAATGAAAACTTATCCTAAAGTAGATTTTACAACTGCTTATTGGGGGTCTGAATTTTCAGAACCAGAAGTAGAAAAATGCTTGATAGAAAACGGTGTTGAGTACTCCTGCATAGACCCTGCGTACAGATTGGCCGACCTCTTGCATCAAGATTTGGTTGTGGGGTACTTTGCTGGACGCGCAGAAGTTGGTCCACGGGCTTTGTGTCATAGAAGCATCTTGGCTAACCCTACGAAAAAAGAAAACCTAGATAGAGTGAATAATATTAAAGGGCGAGAATTTTGGAGGCCATTAGCCCCTACTATAGCAGAAGAATACTTTCACGAAATAGTAAACGCAAAACAATTATCTCCTTTTATGCTAATTGCTGCGCAAGTCAAAGAAGCATGGAAAGAAAAAATTCCTGCTGTGGTGCACGTGGATGGATCATGTCGCCCCCAATCAATCAACGCCCAACAAAACCCTGTCATACATAACGCCCTTTTAAATTTTAAAAAATTCTCCGGGGCACCCGTATTCTTAAATACCAGTTTCAATTTAAACGGAGAACCTTTGGTTGACTCTCCCATGGATGCACTAAATACTTTTTTGAATTCTGATTTAGATGCTTTAATTATGGAAAATTTTTTGATCAAAAAACACTAAAGTAGTGTAATTTACTTGAAAGGTCTGTTTGATTAAATAGTATCCTTTTATAAATTATGAAGAAAACGTTTCTTAGCATATTATTTATTGGTTCTTGTGCGTTTATAAACGCTCAAGAAGTGGCTACGCCCGAGCCCGCTTTTGATGCTACCGTTGGTTACACCGAAAGCATTACTCTCCGTGGCCTCTCTTATGGCGGTGACGGGCTTGTTACGGGCATACACGGAAAAATACCTACCAAATGGGCTGATCTCCATGTTGGTGCGTATCATCTGTGGGGCGACGATCCAGATTCTCAGTCTCATTTTTCTTTGTTCGCATCTAAAGGATGGAGCTGGGATAAATGGGCAATCAAGGCAAACGCCGGAATGAGCAAGCATCAAGGAGGCTCTGCACTTTACGATAGCCTTGCCGTGAAAACTTCCCTTACGTTGAGTGAAGATCCTATTGGTATTACCAAGTGGGTTAAACCATCTGTAAGTGTATGGAGAGACACCGACTATGATTATAGTGGTGTTACATGGGGGTTACACAATACATTGCACTGGGATGTCCTTGGTCGTCAATGGCATATCACCCCTGCGATCCAATGGGGCGCTGCAGGCGAAATGAAGACCACTGGCGACTATGACTACACCAAAGCAACTTTACGAGTAGCCACAGAAGTGAATGTCTTTGGTCAAACATGGGAACCTAACGTTAAGGTTACCTATCTTGACAACGACCTTCACGGTGATATCGGCTTCGCAAGTGAGAGCGAAACGTCCGTATGGGCAGGAATAAAATATCGTTTCTAATCCTCAAATAAAAAAATCTTTGTTTTTTACCCCCAGCTCTCCTCTGGGGGTTTTTTTGTGTAAAGCTATTATGGAATACGCGGTGTTAAATGAATAACATATAATAAATAGAAAACTTATGCGTACCCCCACCCTGACTGCGGCGAAAGCAACCAGAGGGTTCACACTGATTGAGCTGCTGGTTGTCATCGCTATTATTGCGATACTGGCGGCTCTTTTGCT
>MPMC02046126.1_pt1 | contig 25636 bp, 9 predicted proteins | sample 1617281 | NCBI WGS metagenome assembly MPMC02 (sample SAMN05944809, study PRJNA350692) | marine metagenome | biome: marine; feature: ODZ; material: water; isolation source: 100 m water sample filtered on 30 um supor filter | place: Pacific Ocean | collected 2012-04-09 | depth 100m m | reverse complement strand
CTGAGTAACAACATTCCAATATGTTGTGCCACCATCAGTAGATTCTTGAAAACTTCCATTTGCTTTTACTTCACCTGTAGAAGTTATACGAAGTTTTTCACCATCATGATTATTAAAGGTCATGAAACCTTTTCTGTTGCTACCAGAAGTCCAAGTTTCACCGTCAGGATCTACACCAATAGACCATGCTAAAGAAGCATTATCACTGTCGTTATTTGAACCATACCAAGCAATTCTACCCATATCATGAGTATCAATTGGTTGTCCCGCCGCACCATTTCTTCTATAAAATTGCAACTCATGTCTATCTGTAGCAGTTGTGCTCAGATTTCCGATTATTATAGATCCATTTACACCTAACTTGGGATTGTATACGGAAACCGGTGTTGACTGATCGAAAGATGGATTATCAGTTCCGATACCAACCTTATCTCCAGATTGATCTACAAAAAGAGTACTGCCAGCAGAGTTCCCGGTAAAGTCGGTCTTAAGACCGTAATTAATTGCAAAATCTCTTTTAGTTGCTGCCATTAGATATTACCTTCCTATTATACTACGATAGAGGTCCTAACGACTCTAACCGTAGTTGCAGCATTTGTAGATGGGGTAATTAATAACCTAGATACCTGATTAATAGTATCGCCATTTAAATCTGCATCTACAGTTGCTAAAATTGCATTTGATGTAATAGTACCATATTCGGTAATATAAACATTGTTAACTTCAGTTGCACCATTTACAGGATTAGTTCCTTTATGTGTTAACAAAATTTTACTTACTTGGTATTCAGTTCCTGCTTCTACATGAATCAAGTATTCTGCAGATCTAAATTCATTTGTTTTAAATGTATCAGTTACATGAGCATTACCACTTTGATTTGTTGCAATGTCTGTTTCATGTGAAACAATTGCTGCTTTATCTCCTATGTATATTCTTGTATCTTCTGTTCCTATTTGAAGTTTACCAGATACTGAAGTAAATAAATTTGCATTTCCAGTTGTTACATCTGTGGTTAGACTAACCTCACCAACAGCAGTGCCTTGAATTTTGAGAATATTGCCACTTACCGCACCACCAAATGTTAGTGTAGACGCTCCACCAGATGCAGCAGTAGCAAGACTAATTGTTCTTGCATCAGTTCCTGTATTGGCAATATTAAGTGTTGCAGCAGCGCCACCAATGGTAAGTGTTGTAGCAGCAGAATTAAATAGTGTTGCTGATGATGCGGTGGTAGTTAGATCACCACCATTAACCGCAACATCTCCACTAAACGTTCCATCTACAGCAGTAATATCGGATACAGTAATATCACCATTTCCATCACGAAGAACCAGTTTATCTGCAGTGGCAGCAGTAGAAATATCAAGTGCTGTTTGAATTACGGAGTAGGCACTACCATCTCTTGTTAGTGTCCATGTGCTTTCACTTTCATCCCATTGAATTGCAACATCATCGCCAGTAAATCCTCTGGCAACAGTAATGGAAGCATCGGTAGCACTGAGACCAGCAAGTACTGCAGTTACCGGTATTGCAAATCCTGATCCATCTGTATTAGAATCAATGTCTGCTGCAGCAACACCAAAGACAGTATCTGTATCGTATCCACTACCACCATCTATTTTATTTACATTATCAACAGTTCCGTTTATTGCAACAGTAATATCAGCAGTCGCACCAGTACCAACAGTTCCTGAGGTAACGATAAGAGGAATATTTCTATATAAACCTTGTGTATAATTAGAACCAACAGTAATAGATCCTAAAGTATCTACAGCACCAGGTTCAATACCAGAATTTAATAAAATATTGTTATCTTGTATTGAACTATCAGTTGTATTGATAGAAGTAAGAGTGCCAGTAACATTGAGATTTTTTATGCTTGCATTTTCTACTGCAAGATTGCGTTCGCGATCTAATACTAAAGTACCATCTATACTTAAACCATATTCTGCTACTAACGGTTTTAAGGCGGTCATTTATAAATCTCCTATGCTACTAATGAAATTTTAGAAATTTTGGTGGTCGTGTTTGCAACAGATGGAGTTATCAATAATCTAACATTTTCTCCATTAACATCAGATCTGATTGAATCTACAGGTGATGTGTTTGTATGCAAAGTTGCATATTGAGTCATATGAACTATGCTGCCATCATGCATTAAAAGTACTTCGGTGCTATAAAAATTGTTAGAACCAGTCTCTTGTACTTGCACTAAGTATTTAGTAGTTCTGAAGTCTGCGATAACAAAAGTATCTGCTACAAATTCAGCATTTGATGTATCATTTACGGAATTTGTGCCAATAAAAACGACTTCATCGGAAACTCCAATACTAACACTTTGAACAGTAACTCCACCAGTCAAGATATTATAAGTATCTTGACCAATTTCATTTATTTTTACCCTTTGATTTTCAAAGGTGTCAGTTTTAAGTACGATTTTTTGAGTCGCCATTTCTTATTAATTCGTTCAAAAGACCTTTTATTGCAGAAAGTTCATTCTTCAATGTATTTATGTCACTTTCCATTGAACTCAATTTGGTAGAAAGGTTATTTCTATTGGGTTTTTCAATGTTTATAATAGCACCTGTTTTTTTATCTCTAAATAACCCTTCATGACCCTGTACTTTAATCATCAGTACGAAGCCACTGCTCTTAAATCTTGAATCTTAGGAACATAAACAGGATTATCAGTTTTTAATACAATTTTAACTCCAAAAGAACTAAACTCTGTTAAGTTGGAAGCACTATATTTTAGTTCTTGATATGATTCTTGATTTTCAAATTCTCCAGAAATAGAATTTGATGCTGATGCAATTTCATTAGTGTCAGGATTTCCATTAATATTGAAAGGAATCCACACAATATCTTCAAAATTTTCTTGAGAAGAAGATGTTTTTATCTTGTAAAAAACTTTTACATTTTCTACATCTTTTACATTTACAGTTAATCTGACATCCATTGATGTTGCGCTATCATTTATAGAAATTTCTTTAGTAACATATTTTGCTACTGAAGAACTATTTTTAGATTCGCTTTCGCTAATGTAATCGACGCCATTTTCAAATGACATAGAAGAAACTTCTATAAATTGGGAATCTAAAGCATCTAAATTATTTTTATATACAAAGTCTCCTACTCTAAAGATATCAGAACTTTGATCTATAGATGTAGAAGATCTGGCATAATCACTTCCTATAGTAATTTTAGATGTATAGTTATTATTAATTGGTTGTTTATTGTTTTCAACAATTAATTCATTATATTGGAAATTCCAATATACAATTTCTCCAGATATTTTATTTGTATATTTTACTTCACTATCACTTCCACTTATTGAAGTAACTGTTTCACCAACAGTAAAGTTAGGAATTTGTTGAGAAATATTTCCATTTATAGAAACAGTTTCTTGTTCTAAAGATCCTCCAGACTGAGAATCTGTTGAAAATTCTAGTGTTTCTCTATTTTGGAAAGAATTAATACTTGTTAATTTAACAAATAAAGTTCCACTATCGTATTTTACTACTCTTCCTTTTGCTTTTGAAGTTAATCCTTCTATAGTTTGATTTAAAGAAATATCATTATCTCCATTTCCTGTAATTGGGAAAGAATATATTGGATAGAAAGATAATTTTTGATATCTTTTTCCATAACGATCTTCTTTTCCTTTTGCATTTTCTACTCTAGAAGAAGATGTTTTAATAGAAGAAGATGCAATATCAATAACTGGTGAGAGATATGAAGCATTGGATGATAGTTCTATTTTATATGTTAGAGAATTATCTATGTTATTAATAATTTTATTAATATCGGAAACAATTACTTTTTGATTAATAAAGAAGTGCTCTTCATTTAAGAAGGTTTTTTCGTAATTTGATGTAGAATATGATTTGTAATTTTGAGTGTTTGAATCAACAGGAACTACATTTGTAGTTTGTACGAAAGAATTGATATTAGTTTCATTTGCCTGCAAGTAAGGAATTTGTGCATATAGTTTTTCATATTTTCTATTATGAGAGGCAATTAAATTTTCACCTCCACCTAACACACTACTTCCTGCTCTATATGGAATTTGAATATTATACGTATCAATACCAGAGTTGGTTACTTTAAATAACGAAGAGTTTAATGTTGAAGAAGAAATACCACCAACATCTTCTGAGTTATCATAGAATACATAAGAATTTCCACCATCTTCAAAACCATGATCTCTATGCATAATTTTTACAATAGAGTTGTTATTTTTAAATAGAGTTGAATCGGCAGTTGCTTCTGAAACTGCTGATGTTTCTATAGCATTATTATTTAATTTTTCATAACCCAAATTACTTTCTTTGAGATACAAATCTGCCACTCTGCTAATATCAAACTCTGCTCTGTGAAGAGTAAATTTAATATCCTCAAATAGATCTTCGGTCCAATTATCTACATTTTGCGATTTGTATAAAGATCCCAATGCCGGTTGTGTAGTAACAGTTACATTTGAAGCTACATCAGATTCTCCAAGTCTGGATGCCCAGATTTGATAATCTATAGAATCTGTTTCTATTACAAGAGCATAATCTGTATTGTTTTGTAAGTAAACGGGATACTTAAAATTAAACCTTGATGGGGTAATAGAATTTGCAACACCAAATGTATTGAAATCATCGGTTGCTACACCCATAATAACTGCTGGTGTATCAATTTCAATCTTGGATTTTATTACAGCACCAGAAGAACCAGTACCAATACCTTTAATAACAATTGCTGGATTTTCTGTATATCCTCTGCCAGCAAGCGTAATATCAGTGTGGTATATCTTACCATCATCAACTCTACATGTAGCGATTGCAGTCGCTCCTCCTGGCAGTTGAGGACTTTCTATAGAGAGAATTGCACTGTCATAATTAATTCCAGTAGATTCAATTGTAAGTTGTGAAATTTTTCCAGAATCTTTTGCAATAGTTAAAGTTAAATTAGTAGAATTTTTATTGTTTTCAGAAGTTAAATATTCTGTGCTAAGTAATTCATTTTGGAAAAAATCTCTTCCATTATGATTAGATAGAATTAACGTATAAATTTGCTCGTTATTTAAACTTATGATACCTTCAGATGAAGCAACTACTTCTGAATTGTTTTTATCTAATACCTTAAGTAAAGGACCTGATGCTCCAGATCTAAATCCGTCAATAGTTTCTCCAATTTTTAAAGAAAGAGAACCATTTGCAAATACTTTTAATTTTGTTTCTGGATTTAGATAGCATTCAGTTCCAGGAACAATATTTTTAGATGGTTTACCAATATTTACATCTGTTAGATAAACTCTGACAGGAATATTTAAACTCTTAGTATTGAAGAATAAATCTACTCCTGTAGCAAATACCCCACCTTCATAATTTTCAACTTTAAAGGTTTGTGCTAAAGGATTTGGTTTTACTTCAATATCTGTATTGCTATCAATATATTGAATTCCTTCATTTGCTTTAAAATACGATGGTTTAGTTGAAATAATAGATACAGGATTTTGTGGAATAATACCAGTTGCATAATATTTTACTTCTGCATATGTTTCTACAGAACCTTTATCTTCATCAGTAGAACTAGAAGTAAATCTAATTGTTTTTACCCCTATAGGGAATTTTAACTGATTGCTATTAACATCATAATTTAAATTGTTTAAATCATTTGTCCATCTAGAACCTTCAACCGGAGCATATCCAGATGGAATTATAATAATCCCACTTGCATTTCCATTATCATCAGTTGTAACCACACTATTAAATGTTGTTGAAGAATTTCCTGCAATACCAGTAAATTTAGAATCAGGATTAATCCATCTTCCAATATTTACTCCTTCCATGAATACGAACAATTTAGTTTTTGGTTTTAACCTAGAAATAGTATATTTGACAACTTGAGGTCTTGCATAGTATTGAATTGAATTTAAGACAGATCTATCTCCAATAATTTTTTTATCTACCCCTTGAGCTAGTTCGTAATTCTGTGGAGTAATATTTGAACTACTAGAAACTGATGCAATATTAACACTTGATATTGCATTTTCATATGCTGTGGATGATAATGGATTTATATTATAGAAAGTTCTGTTTACACCAATCCAATTTATACTGTAATTATTGTATATTGATGATACTGCAGTATATGCATCTTCTTTTGCCGAGAAGATAGAAAATAACCCGACATTATCATTTACAACTAAAGGTTTTTTGGAATCATCAAACCAAGTATCAACTTGTGGATTTAAGTGTCCATCTCCAGCATACTGAATTACAACAAATGGATTTGGATTAATTTTTTTAGTTGCAAATTGATTGCTGACTAAATTTAAATTTGAATATGGTAGTGTAACAATACCGTTGTTGTTTACATATCCGTATAATGATCTTTCGTCATCAGTTTGATAAATTTCTTCAATGTTTATAGAATCTTCTCTTACTTCAGGTCTTAATACAGATTGTTGAGTATCAATAGAACATTTATAATCTATTGAAGAAAAATTGCCCACCTTGTGATATTCAAAATTGTCAACAATAAAACCTAATTTAAATCTATCAATTCCAACATTATCTTTAATTTGCATATTCAAAGCTTGTTGCTCTAATACACTCAAGGTAGTATAATGCTCTAATCTTTCAACACGTTTCTCTAATTTGCCGATATCACGCATTGTATAACGACGATTATCAATAGGAATTATTTTTACATCTTCACTAGAATTAGTAAATGCAGGAAGGTAAAGATAATATAATGGAATACTATCATTTACAGATTCTGGTTTTGATGGATTTAAAGACGAATTTCCTTTTTTAATAATAAAATTACCTTTTTTTGTAAGGAATACTCCATCAATCCTATCTAAGTATTCACTCTGACTAAATGATAATGTAAATTCAATATTAGAATCTACTGCTGGTGTGCTACTAGAAACACCACCAGAACCAAGGAAACTTATAAAATTAGATTTTGATAGAAGTGAAGTATCTTGGAAACCGGTTATAGCAGTTGAATTATCTACTTTTGGTCTAAAATCAACTACGTCTTTGAGAGAAAGATTGCCATAAATTACAGAGTTGAATACTGGAATTTCTTCTTCCCCAACACCTGCTTCGTGTAAATACGAATCAACGGTGCAAAAATCACCTTGTGAATGTTCAAAATAATCAAATGCAACTACTAATTGACCTGTTGGAGCATCAGATCCAGGTTTAAGAATAAGTCGGGAAACATCATAAAATGTATCTCTTTGACCATTATCAAATGTAAATCTATTTGTTATATCTTCTCCACTAATTAATTTGCCCGATAAATCTACAACTGGGGGATTTGCTCCACCAACATAAACATATTTTAGTTTATATGCATCAGAATAACTAAATTGTTGAGTGTCTTCCGAATCATAATCTGAACCTCTCAGCGGAATAATTTTATCTCCACCAGAAGCAATTACAATTCTCTTATTTTGAACCGATGTTTTTATTCTTGGTTTTGCTTTTGATGTTTCTAAAGTCGCCGTTAATTTTATAGTAGGGAAAGGAGAACTAATATTATCACCAAAGAAATTATCAGGCAATCTTAATGTAATACTTCCGGATGTCAAACCGCTAGTGGAATCTGTAGAAGTCTCAATATCTACATAACTTTCATCAATATAAAGGATGTCTCCTTTGGAAACATTAACTGCACTTCCTTGTTTTAATACAGTAAATATATAATTTTCTTTTGTGTAAGAAGTAAATCTTTGTGTGCCAAATGGCAGTTGAGCAGCAAATGTTATAATGCCTCCACTTGAAGATGCTTCTACAACAAAATCTCTTCTGGAATAATATTTAAATTTAGAATCAGAAACATCTTTTACTAATGTTTTAATTTGCTTACTACCTGTTGGGAAGATTAATGTAGAAGATGAAGAATTATCTTGTACGGGTTTTATTGAAACTACAGATGAATTTGTAACATTTTCAGGCAATGCTGAATCTAAATAAATTCTTGTTCTACTTGTTCCGCCTGCACTAGTTGTAAATTGTACAATAGACCTATTAACTTTACCTAATGAATTTGTAAATTGTACTAAGTCTCCTTGTCTTACATATGCAGATGCGTCGTCACCAAACCCATTTGATTCTACATATTTGTAACCCTTAGTTCCAGAAAAAGTAAATGAAGATACTTGCTTTATACTTGCGTATTTTTCTCTATTGAGATCAACATCAGCACTAAATTCATTTTCATTTCCCGATCCAAATACTGAATAAAGAGATTTTACATTATCTTTAGAGTATTGTAATACTGTGTCTGTAAATAAGATTGGAACAATTGTAGCTTCTGCATCACCAGTTGGTTGTCCGGTCAAACCGCTAACAATTGCTCTTACACTTGGGGGATTAGTGAACTCTTCTAAGAAAGAGTTTCTATCTGCAATAGAAACTTTGTATAACTTATCAGCTGAAATTCCTAAAGATATTTTAGATCCGTCATAGTTGACATCATTAATATTAATAGTTGTATTATTTACAGGATATCCTGTTTTAGGTTTAGTTACTACAAAATGAGAAATTGTATTCTCAACTGCAATTCTAGCAGTATTATTATCTTCATCTGAAATTGTTTCTCCAGGTTTAAATTTTCCAGATAAAGTTGTTACAAAGAGTTGATTTCCAGAAGAAAATGATCCGGAAACTCCACCTTCAATTACTCCATATGCTCCACTTACAGATCCAACAATATATTTTCCAGTTAAAAATGTATTGGAAACAATATCACTGTCTAATGTAATACGAGTAAAGAAAGAAGGATTAAAATAACTATAAGAAAATGTTGCATTATAAGATGCACTTCCTTTAGAAATAATTTTGTCGGTGTCAGAATTAAATCCAGTAGAAAAATCTTCAAAATAAAAGTTCTTTGGTTTAGAAATGCCAATGATTGGAGTAAAAATTGAATTATAATCTCTAATTACGCCAAATTGTCCATTTCCATTTTCTGCACCTGCTTCGGAAAGATAAAGAACAGATTCTTTAGATGCACTATTCTCGTCATATTCTCTGAAAGAATTATATAAATCTAATTTATTTCCAAAAAGAGTTAGTTCTAAATATTCTCCTGTTCCAATTTCTGGTCGTTCTACTATAGAAAATGATGTTGTTTTTACAGATGATGTTTCTCCACCAGATTTTTTAAACCAGAGAGTTCCAATCTGGGATTTAAAATTGCTATCATTTAATGTATCAAATTCTATAGAGTTGTCTGAATGTGACTCTAAGTATACAGTTATGACACCGATGTCTTCATTTGCAAAAGTGACATCATTTGATTGAAAAGAATATTTTTCTCCTCTTCTATCAGATGTTACTTTATAATCGTTGTCTGCACCATTTAATCCAATACTAGAATCATTGAATACGGAATGAAAATATACATCAGGATATGCAGTAAGTTCTGAACCTTCATTATTTAAAGGGACAGAATTATATACGTTTGTTATTTTGAAATTAGATAATCCTCTTCCTTTTAAAGTGATATTATCTTGATCTAAAGTATCTCTTGCTTTATCTGCTTCTAAAAATTTAGTCTCTTTATTTACAATTTCATACCCTTTTACGTATGCTTTTCCAGAACCAACAGAAACAATTAACTTTGATTTAGCTTCATCTTCAGAAATACCATTAACAGTATCGTTAAGTTCATCTAAATTGTATACGCCAGAATTATTATTCCTCTGGTAGTATTCTCTTACGTTAGCAGAAAAATCATCTACAATATAATCTCCAGACTCATCAAAAGTTCTTCTTGCTAAAGTATCTTCAAGTAAATTATAATCTGCTTTTTTTATCTGCTTTTCTACAATTCCAGATTTTACTTTTACTAACTGAATGAAATTTTTATCAGTGATTTGTGTATAAGCATACTTCACCAATGAAAGATTTAATTTTAATCTATTTGCACCAGGAGAAGAATAATTAGAATAACCCTGTGCATTGTCATATAAAGAATTATCTTCTTCTGGAAAAACTACAGTTTCTTCAATTTTAAAACCAATCTTAGCAGAAGTTTTATTGTAATACTTGTCAACAATTAGTAATTGTTCATTACTTCTAACAAAAAATCCATTAACAAAATATATGCCTTCTTCTACTTTAACAGCAGAAGAATATCCCATTGCAGGACTAATTAAGTTGGTTACTTCATCTGTATCTGGATTTGTAACTGATATACTTGTTGGAAGGACGCTACCGTCAGTTCCAACGACTAATAGAGGAGTGTTGATACCATTTACTACCTCAAGTGTTTCTCCTTGCCTGAAGGTCTTTTCAGTGGTGTCATCACCACTTGTCTTATATTTTACATAAACAGTATCTGCATCAGATTCTGTCGCATACTCTGCTTCAACTACACTAGCAACAACACCAGAATTAATTCCTTTTAATTCTAAACCTAATAATTTTTTAATATCATATTTTTGATATACTATTTCCCCGTCTACATTAGTAGCAACTTCCGAAACAGAAGACAATTTAACATAATCTAATTTTGTATTAAAACCTACCTCACCTGGAATTACCAGATCTCCTTGCTTAAATGCATATTTTCCAAAATTCTCAATTTGATTTTGTAAAATAGATTGTAAAGTGGTAAGTTCCCTACCTTGAACGGAGTATCCTGGTCTAAAAAGAACTTTATAAAAATTCTTTGAAAAATCAAAATCGTCAAAATAGGGATCTACATTGAGGTTAGTCTTTTGTGGCATTTTGATAATTTATCTAATTTTGGATAAAACAGACCAAATCAGAATTCTACAACTAGTTTGATGTCTTCAATCTGATCAGCGGATCTTGTGATTAATCTTCTATTCTCTATGTATATGACATCTCCCTTGTTATTATCAATTTCTGCAGCAGAAACACCATTAGTGAAAGATCCGAATAAGTTTGTGCCAGCAGCTTGAGTATAACTATCATCAATAGTTCCGTTAGCTCCAGAACCACCAGCAGAAGATCCAACAACTGCAGCTGCCCCATTGGCATTGTCAAATGATCTAACAACTCCTCCATCTTTATGATATTCCGGAGACTGGAATACTCTTAAAATACCGTTATAACTTCCTACAGAATCCGGAGTCCAAGAAACTACAGTTGCTTTTGCAGTTAATCCACCTCCTAAATCTTGAGTTACTGTTTCATCAACAAAATAATCAGCACCTGCATTTGTTATTTTCAAACCAATTAGACCATTTAAGGTATCTGCCGAAGATCTAGATCCGTTTGTATATAAATTTTGAACAATACCAATTCTACGGAAATTATTATCTACAGGAAAATCACCTGAACCTTCAGTAGAAGCAATACGAACATTTGTCATTACTCGTTTGCCGTTTAATTCCATTTCCATATCCGCACCAAATCCACCTTGAGGGGGAATAACAACTTCAATTGAAGCAGATCCGCCCGGATTAGCAGATGAAATCAAACCGGCCTCAGAATACAATCCTGCCTTATTTGCTCCAATCCCTGATCCTGCCGCAAATTCAATAGTACCATAAGTATAACCTGATCCTCTTACTTGCATTGAAACTTCAGAGACATTTCCAGAAGCATTTACAACAATTTTTGCAATAGCACCAGAACCATCACCATTTACAGGAGCATAATATGTTTGCGTTGCGGTAAGACTATCTCCAGCATCTTCAATTACATATGCATCAATAGCACCATCTACTACTTGATTTGCAATTACATATGCTCTAGAAGTTTCTGTTGGAAGAACAACTGGAATAAATTCTGTTGATAAAAACTTAAGTACATCATTTGTAGGAATTGTATACATATGTTTCCATACATATGCTCCTCCTGTTTGTGTGAACAAACCAGTATTGCTATCATAATTTGCTCCAGAATTTACTGGTTCTTCTGTAGATTGAGCACCATTTGAATTTTGGATACACATCCATACTTTATAATCATCGGTCATTACATAATATTTTGATGCTCCGTAAAGAGAATCTAAACTGTTAGCAGTTTGCTTACCAATTCTTCCTGTTGCATTTGAAGAATAATCAGGTTTCCACATATCGTAAACAGTATTTGATGCCCAATTGTATCTGGGAACAACTGTTCTTACATTTTCAGTTTTAACTTTTTTAGCAGCAATAATATCATCAAAAAGATCAAATTTTTCTTTTTGATTATCATATGGATATGGAGGAACTTCATCTGTAGCATATCTATAAGTTCCAGTTTTTCCTATAGCAGTTCCACTACCATCATTCTTTCTAAGAATTGAATTATAAGCAGGAGTAGATGCAACAGTAGGTCCAATAGTGTGAAGCATTAAACTGTTAGGATTTACTTCTCTAACAATTCCTTGCCAGGTAGCATTACCAAATGTAGAGTTAGGTCCTACAAAAACCGTATCTCCAACACTAACGCTTGTAGAAGTTTTACTATGATATTCTAAATAAACATCCCACCTTTGAGGTCTCCCTACAAAGAAATAAGACATTGTTCTTGCAGTGTCAGAATCATCAGCGCCTTCAGAGAAAGACTCAATGAATTGTTTTGCGTTGAAAATCCTAAACTTTTCTGAAATAATGGCGGGCATTGTTAAAAATTCTCTTCTACAATTTCTGATTTATTTATAACGTTTACAATCAAAACGTTCTAACATATGTTTCGGCAAGATGAGGTTCTGCGTTAACTCCTCGTGTAACGTTCAGGAAACGATCTGATAACTTACTCGTGTAAGAAATAACTTCTTTTCCTAATAAAATAGATCCACTATCCGGGAATGCCAATGTGCTTGATACGTATATTATACTATCGGTAGAATTAACATTAACATCTGTTAATACGCCGTAATTTTGTGTACTAGGATAACCAGTATTGAATGCAATATTATCAATAGTTGATGTTCTTACTGTATTTTCGCCATCTAATTCAAACGTGTCTAAAGTTAGATTTGGATATGCATCCAAAACCTCTCCAATAGTCAATGCACTAACATCACTATATCCATTTGTCATAAATTTAAACGACTCTAAAGATATCAATCTATTTCCTAAAATATTAGGAGTATAATGACTTGGATAATTATTATACAATACATCCACAGCACCAATAAATATGGTTTCCGTATTAATCATTACGGTTGTAGAACTCATAGTAATATCACGATTTAATTCTAATATAGAAATTTCTTCAATACTACTTTCTGTAGACATCTGTATTTGATCGGAAAGATCTATAATAGATACAGTTTCCACACCTCCAGGAGAAATATCAATAGCGTCTGTCTTTATAGAAAAATCTATAATGCGTTCTTGTGATACATTTTCTGGAGAAATTACAGATGCGTAAGATACAAAACCGTCTGGTAAATATCCACCAACTTCTAATCTAATTGAAGAAATTACTGATTGAATTTTTGCATCTCTAGGAATAGGAAAAAATGCGAAAGAAATATAATAATCAATCTTTCTTGGTTTTTTGTCTATGAAAAAATTGCGAGAAACTATTACTTGAGGTGGTTGAGTATAACCAGAACCACCACTGATAAGAATAACATCAACAATCATTCCATTGATTGCCAGCACTTCCGCAATTGCACCACCGCCATTATTATCAACCGGAACAAATTCTATATTTGGAGATGCAAAATAACCAGATGTAGTTGCTTTATCAATAATTCCAGCATCTAGCAATGAAAAGTCTCTATTATTCCAAATTAAGTTAGTAATAGATCCATTTGTTAATTCTGCTATTACACCAAGACCTATTCCTTCAGAAAATCCATTATAGTTTGTAGTTGAAACTTTTGCATAGATAGAGTTATCAACAGTTTTTCCGGGGCGATTTTCTTTTGAAAATGCAAATCTTGGAATTTGTGTAATTTCTCTAGTTGCAGATTCTCCGTCAACTGTTATTATATCACCCTCTTTTAGTTTAGGTTGTAAACTAAACATTTGATCCCATTCATATTCTGAAAGATTACTATCATATGCATATGGAATTACATTTCTAGGCAATCGTCTAAGTCCAGTATAGGAATCTAAACTATAACTACTTGTAATCGTAACACTATTACTAATAGTAAACTCTTTCTTTAATGAGTTTGTTATATTACTATCTGGAGATAAAGTATATGTTCCATTAGGATCTAAATCAATTAAATTATTGCCACTAATTGTAAAACCATATTTATTAGTTGCATTATCTGCAAATACTTTTTTAATTATCCCGAGTCTTGTAGTTTTATTAGTTACAGAATTTGTCTCAAAAATATTAACATTTCGTTTAGACTTAGATATATTGTAATAACTAGGAGCAAAATTAGTAAAGAATTCTATTATGCTGCCATAGGCGATTTGTGATAAATTATTAAATTCCAATTCAATTTTATTGAAATAATTATCGGGTTCAAAATCATAAAAAGTTAATTGCTTTTCAATGTCTCTACCATAGATTAAGAGAATATCAATTTTAGGAGTAATTTGATTTCCGTCATCTAAAATGTGATATTGAAGTTCTTCTTTAAACGATATCGTAGAACCACTAATAATATATGATGTAGATTTTTGTAATACTCCATCTATAAAAACAAATGCATATTTTGAATTATCAATTTTTCTAGGAATATTATTAACAGTATCAAAAATTATAAAAGGACCAGATTTCTTAATAGAAATTCTTTCTTGTTTGATCGTTAATTTTTCATAACTCCCAACTCTAATTATATAACACTTATCAACTGCAAGTGGTTCTTGAACTGTAATTGTATTAAGATTTTGCTGCCATTTTAAAACTTCAGTAAATGCAACTTTATCTGTAATAGATGGATCAGATGATCTTATTATTTTATACGATCCTGGTAACTGTAATACACTATTAATGAATATTAATAATTCTTCCGTTGGATCAGTTTTTACAACAGATGAATTTTCGTAATATAAATCAAATTCTTTAGTTTCATTATTGATATAATCTGCATTTGTTTTAATTACAGAATCAATACCATTGTTTAATACAGACTCAATACCTCCATATAATGAAGATAGTGCTGATACTACATCATCACATTCTTTTGATACTGGATTACTATTAGAGTCTGTTTCAGAAGGATACTCTGGATTTGATATTAATTTTGGATCTGGAAGAATATTATAATTGGAATATGTTCTTCTACTAGTCCAATTTCCAGATCTTTGGTTATTCTCTGGTTCTGGTTGTATAAGATTAATACCGTCAGTTAAAAGTTTACTGATTATACCAGAATAAGAATTTAAAGAAGATTCTACTTCAATACATTTTCCAGAGAATAACTCATTTGGATCTGATAATATAGATGAATCTGTAAATGGTGTTACCGAAGTATATGTTCCATTTGGTAAGGTATTCTTCATTGATAGAATCATTAAATCAAATGCATGACCATATGCCGCAACAGATTCAGTAAGTTCATTATTGATATATTTTACTTTATTGCCAACATAATATGATTTTGCAAAATTAATGATTTTTTTAGTTCCTCCATAACGAAGAGAATATACAACAATATCTACTAAGTAACCAGTATCTCTTTGACATTTATCTTCATTTGGAATACTTAAGGAAGGATATTGATTTTTTACCCAACCTAAAGTTTCTTCTTGAATATATTTTTTATTTCGTTCAATTAAATTGGAAGCATCGTAAAATGTTCCATTATTAATTTTACTAAGTGAAAATGTTACTTGAGGAATTGAATAAACAGAATCTACAGATGTTAAAGAAACTGCTGCAGCATTAACAGTACCAATTTGCAGGAAATTGGGATCATTAACTTGTACACCTGCATTTGATTGACTTTGAGTTAAAGTAGTATCAGTATTAACAATTAAGGGAGTCGCGGCATATGGACTTACATTATTAGAAACTTTCACCCTAGTATCACTTACAATTTCAATTACTTTTGTTCCTTCGGGATATTGAGAACCACTACTAATATTCATTCCAACAACAATACCAAAAGTAGAATCAACCTGAATAATATTACTTGCCCCATTTGGTGCTATAATAGTATTAGTTACAGTATAATCCCAATTTCTTGCCGCAGCTGCACATAATTTTGCTGCATATTTAAATGCATCAAGAGATTCTGTAATTTGATCTGTAATATGTTTTACTGAAGAAGATCTAGTATAATATGAAGAAGCAGAAGAAATTGTTTTTGAATTTCCTCCAAATCTTAAATCATGCTCTATAGCATCAACAAAATATCCAATATCTCTGGAACATTTAGATCTATATTGATTCCATGGAATAGAAGGGTATTTTTCTATAACATATCCTAATGCTTCTTCTTTTATGAAGTCTTTATTGAATTTTGTTTGATTAGCAGCATCTATCCATGTTCCACTTCTCTGGAAGAAATTTCTTATTTTTTTAAGATATTCTTCATTCAAAGAATCTGATTTAAATTTGAAAGATCTTCCGTAAAAAGATTGTGCCGGAACAGTTTGATCTTCTACAACTCTTTCTCCAAATGGAGGTTCGGTGAATATTATATTTGAACCAGTTACAGTATAAGATACTTTAGGTTCTTGAAATACACCGTCAATAGTAATAATAAGTTGCTGTTCATTATAAGGAACTATTGCAGCATTTGTGTTTTTATCAATAATACTAAAAACTCTTCTTATACCGTCAAATTCAGGAGTTAACGTTACTTCTGTTGCATATGTTTCTGTATTACTCTGATTATCAACCGATACTGTTCCATGACCAATTTCTTGATTTGTATCTTTAAAATTGATAAAAGTAGATTTAATAATCCTACTATCAGCAAGTTCTGAAACTTGTTGTGGGGCAAGATTAATTATACTGTGATTGACAGCAAACTTTGGATTTTGCTGAAGAGAATTGGTTTGTTTAGTTTCTATTAAAACTTCGCCAAACATTTTAAATCCAGCAGGATGTGTGGTTTCTTTTATTAAATTTCTCCATACATCTATAGGAGTTTTAGATTTTATAACATATGAAAAATCTTGATAGAAATTGGAATCAGTTAATCTATTAAAATTTTCTCCTATCTGTCCTTTAGTTGATTTGTAGTAACCTATGTTATCATAATATGATTTTATTTTTGGTTCAAATTTTGAAATTAATACTTTGTCAATGTTACCAGTTTTTCTTGTCCTATTACTGATAACTGACATTCCTTGTATAAATGTGCCGCTAACATTTTTAACTCTTAGAACATTTCTACCTGCTTTCCATCCTTTATCAGAAACAATACCAGAAGCATAAACCACACCATCTTGTTCAGATAAAACTTTTTCACCTATAGAAAAAGCATCCGACGAAACATTTGATAAAATTAAAGATGTATGAGAACAATATTCTCTCAATAAAGTATTATCTGTGTTATGCAAATATCCTGCATTATCTACTTTAATACTTTCCGGAATACCTATATCATTAGATTGTAGATATATCCGTACATATGTTTCTACTATTTTTACTATAGGAGGTTGAGTATACCTACCACCATCTTTTAAAGTTACAGCAACTATTTTACCGTCAAGTTTTACTAAATCAATTTTACCACCAGTTCCTTCTCCTAAAATAATTGCTTTAGGTTTTACATAGTTAGATCCAGATTGCACTAAGTTAATGCTTGAAATTGTTTTCGTGACAGCATTATATTCAAGATCAATTATACATTGCAATTCCCTACTAGGAACTACGCCAAAAATCGTTGGTAATACTTCATAATCTTGTCCTACATTATCTATTTTTACGGATTTAATTTTGCCAACTGCAGATTTATTAGTAGTAAAATATTTTACCCCGCTAGAAGCATCGTATTGTGGTTTTGATGTATATGAATATGCAAAAGAAGTATCAGTAACAAAAATAAGTTTCTTTTTACCTGCCAAGGGATCACTTACTATATCAAAATAACTATCGGTAACATCTACAGTATCATTTACATCATAAAAATAATAACGACTATATTCTACATTAATTTTATCTTCTACAATAGAATTATTTGAAATTGCAGAAGAAATTTCAGAACTTCCACGTAGTTGATTTAATGTTTGTCCTGGTTTAAATTTAACAAAAGAATTTGATGTTCCTGGAGAATTGGTATTTCTAAAACTATCAACAGATACAAGATTTCTATTAAAACTTGGCGAAACCTCAAAGAATGTATTAGTCATGGATGAATGACTAGTGTCAAACTTATAACTATAATTTCTTTGTAATTCCAAATCATTTAAAATTTCAAAATTAATATTGTCATCAGAATATTCAAATTTATTGTATAATGAAATTAGTTCTGTAACCGAAGCATTTTTTACTGGAGAACTTTGATCCGTTACTAAATTACTTAAAGATATATTGTTTGTGCTTGATACACCATAATCATAATATAAAGTTAATAAGTTTGTATTTTTATCATAATCATAAACATAAGGATCTGATGCATCTTGATTAAACAAGTGTGTTCCAACAATAAAACGATATTCTGCATTTGTTAACGATGCTAGTCCGCCATCATAATGATCAAGTGCAGATGTATTATTTTGTGCTCTTTCTACAGTTACAGTATTATTTGTAGTATCTACTGCAGTAATTTTTACTATTTCTGATCCTATTTTCAATAAATCATTTATTGAAAGACCAATAACACCATTCAACTTAATAACAGTATTTGACGTAGATACACCCGCATGATCTACTAATGCAAGATAATCTCTTGCATTTTGATTGTTTCCTTTATCTAAATCAGATGAAGCAAATGATATAGAATCCCCTCTTCTATAATCAGATCCTTTAGAAGTTATAGTTACAGATGTAACAATGCCTGGATTGAATACAATATCAGTTAATACTCCTGATATTGGAGAGGTAGAATTATTTTGTAATGTAACTACATTAGTATCTCTATTGACAGAAAGAACAACTGTTCCTGCAGCAATATTATTACCACGAACACCCATTCCTGAAAATACATTAGTGGTGTTTGATAAGGTTACTTGATTTAATGCTGCATTAGAATTACTTACGGCATATGTGAAACCCACAACAACAGTAGCTTTAGCATTGTTTACACTTCCTGCTTTTCCAATTACAGCAGTATCAGAATTTCCAACAGTTTGCCCAATACTATTCCGAGACTTTTCTATATTAGAGAATAAAACTTCTACATCTGTAAAAGTTGCTCCTCCATTAGTAGTTGATGCATAATCAAACCCTGCAATCATAGTATCAATTTTGCCAATACCAGTATCAACAATAACTGAAGAGTATGTTTGAGGGGTTAATTTTATTTGTTGATATTTTCTTTTCCTTATGTAATAAGTAGTTTCTGTATTACTATCATTCGGAATAATATCAATATCAATATTATCATCAACTGACAATCTATGATTGTCTTCAGTTTTTACTAATGCAATATTATTAAAAACTGAAAATATTTCTATATCGTCACTCAGACTATTAATACTATTAATCTTAGATCCAATAGTATCTGCTAAATTGTTACTTCTTATTGTATAGTCATCATTAATGATGAAACTTCCGGAAGTAACTTTTACTTTTAAATTATTTTGTTTAGTTGTAGTCTCTAATACTTCTCCAACAGCAATTGCTGGATTATCCGGATCACCATCATTCAGTTCAATAATAGAACCTTTTTTGAAAGAAGAATCTTGATCTAATAAAACATTAATAATTGTTCTATCTGAACTAATTTTATTTTCAGCATTAAACAATCCAGTGACAGATCTTAAAACAATATCTCTTGTGTTAAATGAATCTCCAACAACTTCACCAGTATATCCTGTGCTTTCTTGTGTTACTATATCACCATCAAAAAAGTATACATTAAATTTTGTAGTTATTTTAAGAGGTATTGTCTGAACAGATTCAATACTTTCTACTTTTCTTCCAAATATTTCACTAACAGATGCAGCTGCTTTATCACCACCCGTATCTTTATCATTTACTAATAAGATACTATCAAGATTTAATTCGTTATCAACAGAAAAAATATCAGTAGAGTCTTCTACAATTGCAGTTGTAATAGATCCTTTTTTTACAGATTGAATTATAGCAGAGTTATTAAATCCATTTGAACTTAAATTGCCTAAATTAAGTCTCTTACTACTTTTAGGAATTTCATCTTGTGAAATATTAGCATCATAATTTGATGCCAATGGAACAGAGTAATAATTTTTTCCTAAAATATAAGGGAATGTTGGATTATTATTGGAATCAGAACTAACAAAATAAGCATAAGTTCCTTCTGGATATTCTGGTGTTACGCAGAATCTTCCATTATTTTTATCTAATCTAGTGTATCCAGAACTATTAGTTACTGTCCATTGGTAATCGTCAATAAATGTTCCTAAAGGATAATCTGTTGTTGATGGTCCATTTTGACGAGAATTATTTAATGAATATCCAGATTGTAATCTAGTTATTGTAGAATCTTTATCTGCAGCATTTTCATATCCAAAAGGTCCATAAATTGGATTTCCATCAAATGCATACCCTAAAATTTTAGAATGTGTTTTTTGTGCAGGTTCTTGTAAAAAGTTATCTAAATTATCTCCAATTCTTGCTCTTAGTTTAATCGGGTCTGCAACAATTACATATCTTTTTTTACCGGATTTCTCGTAATCACTGAGTAAGCAACCATTTGCTGTATCAATAGAATTTTCTACTTTTTTATATCTATTTTTTACCCATTTTTTAATCTCTGCTTGGGCAGTAGCACCAGATCCTTGAGGAATAACATCTACAGATACTGTGTTAATACTATAAAGTCTTCCTTTATTAATTTGTACGAAATCAGTTAACTTACCATCAAAAGATACTACTGCTTCATATTCGGCAAATTTTCCTTTACCATTAGTATCAGTAATTCTTATAACAGGAGGACTTGAATAATATTCTCCAGGATTATCAATTACAAGACTAGTAATTTCTCCATTAGTAACAATAGGAGTAACTTGTGCATTTCTACCAGATGTTATTGTTACTGCAGGATCTTCAGTATAAGATGTTGCATCAGTAATTGTTACTGAATTTAATTTTGATCCAGAAAGGACTGCTTGTGCTTTATTTGGGCGATCATTAATTAATACATATGGAGATCTTTCATACAAGTCTCCTTTAGAAATTACATTTATTTTTTCAATATTACCAAATTTTACAAACTCTTCATCTTTATATCCAAATGCTATAGTTCCATCAAGAAATATTCCAACTTCTTTATTGTTAGTCTCATATACCTCCGGAGTTGAAATTGGAGTTTTTCTAATAATTTTGAGATTTCTTGGATCAACTAATGTTGCGCTATCAATAGCACTTAATATTTCATAAGAAGGATATCCAGAAGAACAAATATAATATGTTTGTCCATCTTCGTATATTGCAGAAACATCAGCAATAAATTGATTTGCCTGTGTTTGTAAATTATTATTAGCAATACTTGGAATAGTATTTGATTCATTCAAATACCATCTATATGATTGCTGCTCTTTATCAAATAAAACTCTATCAGTTGTAGTAAAACCTGCGTCTTTAACTTGTACCCTATCTCCTTTTATTGAATATGGAGCACCCTCTGATACATCAAATTCATATAATACACCAAATATAATTAATTCTACATCTCCAAATGCAACAGGAGAATAGTCGTATACTGGAGATCCTACATCATGCGTTATACTAGAAGAACGTTCTTCAATATAGAATTGTGCTGCATTTTTCTTAACAAATTTAAATGCCTCATTACCAATAATAAAAGAACCAGATTTTTTCCAACCTAATGTAGACTCTACATTTACTCTATCTCCAATAGAATCAGATGCATCTACTATCTTTTTTAATTTTGTCTGGGAAGAAATTCTAAATTCTCCATTGATAGATGCAGGACTTAAAACTAATTCGTAAACCTCTCCATCAGAAGAACCAAAAGATTTTATATTATCTACAACTGCAGAAGCATATGGATAATTTTCATCATTTTGTACAATACGTTTGCCAATAATATCATTGATATTACCAGATACTAATTTTGCTTTTAATGTATAAGTATTAACCCAATCTGATGTAGAATTTTTTAATGTAAAATCTACAGGAGAATAAGTTGATGGCTTACTATCATCATCAATGATTGCGTTAAAAATAAATCTAATAGAACTTTCAGTTCCTTTTGACTTATAAAATTTTTGAATATTTTTGATTAATGTTCTTTTATCAATATCTCTCTTAAGATATTTTTCTGGGAAAGAATTTAAATATTGCGATTCAAAATTTCTTACAAATGCATATAAGAATAAATTGCTAACATTATAAACTTTAGATCCTAATGAATGAACAGCAGCATCTGTAGTTTTGAAATTAGATTCATTATACAAATCACCTATAGTTGTATTTCCACTAACACCTCTGGAACAATCCTGTAATTCGGTATTAGTTCTACTTGCATAAAAAATAATCTCATTATCAATTTTTACATATCCATTTTTTTCTGGAAATGATTTTGCATCTTCCAATGTAATAGTAGTATCAGAAGATGTTAATGATGATGCTAATACATCATTCTGTTTTAGTATATTTTTCTCGTAAAAATCAATATCCAGATATTTCTGTATGTTACTAATAACATCTAAAGTTCCACCTTGAATCTCTAGAGATTGATAGTATTTCTCAATAAACTTACCAAACATCTCATATTCTGATGAGATAAATTCTGGTAATTGTGAATTAATAAGAGTAGAAATTCTTTTGGTCTTTACAGTCATCTAATTACTCTTTGTATGCTGTGAAACTTGAATTTGCAACGTCTACGTCAAGATAAACTTCACGTAAAGATTTAACATCATTTGATAATGGTTTAACACGTAATGAAATTTTGTTATCAGCTAAACTTCCTTTTATAATTGTTAAATCATATAATTTCACTTCACCTTTTTCATAATTAATCTCTCCAACTTCTGGGTTTAAGACAACCTTTTGATTGGATAAAGTATCTAGTCTATATAGGACAATTTTGCCATCCCTGTCTTCTAAAAGCGAGTCATATTGTGGATGTTCTGTTACTCTAAATGCTGTACTGTGCAAGGTAGGACCATCACATTCTTTGTCAAATGCATTTTGAAAACATACTTCGTAAAATGTCGTAGTATTTAATTGAGGATAAAAATCTTTCCTCATAATTACTTCGGTTAAATTGGAATTGATACTACGATCGGTATTGTCAATGACACCAACAAATTTACTATATCTAAACTTACCATTGAATTTTTCTGTATCTGAAACATCAATATATTGTTGAACTGATCCAATTACTGCATCTTTAATTTGTGATGATGTTTGATTTGTGATATTACTATCATAATAAATTTTACTATTTAATTCAACAAATAAAATAGATGGATCTAAAATTTCTGGTTGAATTGAAGCAACAGTATATTTCTTTAACTGAGCAACAATTTCCTGTTTTGTTAAATTAGTAACAAATGCAGCATCAGTTGGTTTTAATGCAATAAACACTTTACCATATTGAGGTGGTTCTTGCTCTTCACCACCAAAAATGATAATATCACTAACTGCAGGATATACATTACGAACAATAGCACCATAATCTTTTGCAGTTACAGCACGATTCTGTGTGCCATATGATTTTGGAGCATTGAATTTAATTTTATCAATACTTTCTTTCTCTTTTCCACCAGATGATGCAACTGATAAAGTAATAGTTGTATCAAATGAATTTGGTGATACTCCATTCACATTCTCAATTACACCAGAAAATACAAATGTTTTTGCACTATTAGATTCTGGTCCTGATGTAGTCAGATAAGATATCTCAACCCTTGCATTATTTTCTAACTTCTTACCAATTACTCCATCACCAAATAATATCTCATACCTCTCATCTTCTACTTCATCAAGGAAAAATACTTTTGATTTTTCATCAACATCTAAAATATTATCAGAAATTAAATATGCACTACCTAATGAACTACCGGTAGGAAATACTTTTACCTTAATTGTATTGGTATCAATATTACGATTGTCTAAAATAAATCTTTGGGATTTTAATGCTGTATTAACAGTAAAATTACTAGTAATTTGTGTTCCTTCTCTTACAGCAACATTCTCATATGTTGCAACATTATTAATTACTTGTGCTTTTACATCATCTAATACAATATACTGATAAATTGTATTATCATACTGTGTAATAAATCCTGTTCCTTTCTTGAGGATTAATTCAGTATCAGTTGTTGGGTTAGTATAATTTACTGTAAAAGAAACATATGCAGTAGGAGAAGTAATACTTTTGGGTCTATACCCTAATTGCTTCGCCAGTGCAACCACATTGTCTCTTAAAGTGGCAGAATCAATGAATAGTTCATTGATTACCATATTAGTGTTAAATGCCGTATAATACGTATTATAAGCAAGTGTATCAATTAGTGTTGATAATGCACTACCATCAAAATCATAATCAGTAAAATCTGATTGTGCTCTGAGGTATTCCTTCAGAGCAATTTTGATATCTTCAAAATCTAAATTGGCAACCTGAGTATAAGGCATTATCGTGTACGCTCTAAGAAGAATTCTACTGCTACTGGTGTATCGTCTCTACCTACAATAGTATAAGATAATTCAACTTCATATCCATTACTCATATCATCTGGTGTACAGTTAATAGTATTAACACGAATTCGTGGTTCGTAACGATTCAATACATCTGCAATCTCTGATCTGAGAATACCAGCACTACCATAATCTAATGGTTCAAATAATATATTCTGAATATCACAACCTAATTCAGGTTGAAATGGTCTTTCGCCCTTCCTAGTAAGAAGTAAGGCAGTAATCGATTGAACGATAGATGCCTTATCTTTTACCGTTATTAAATCATCACTTACAGGATGTTTCTTAAATGTAATACTCAGATCTTTAAATGTCTGAAAGGTCGGCATCTAGACACAGCAATAGGCTGTTACTATTTATCACTTACCAACAAATCCATCCGCCCACTCCTCTTGATTATCAAATAACTCACCTTCTTGCATGTTCTTACGCTTGCCGATTCGGCGCAGGTATTTGTCACTCTCTACTTCGGTGATAAGGGTCATACCAGATTCTCTGCAATCTTCTGATTTATCAACTCTGCTGTTGCCCATTTTCGGTCTCCGTCCGTTATCTTGATTAATCATATCTATTTAACTCATCCTCGCCCTTGACCACGATAACGCTTCTTTGCATTATTACGTGATGTCGCAGAAAGCTTCGTGTGTTGTCCAGATCCCTGACGAGTACGCTTGGGTTTGGATTCGATTGTTTGTTGACCGGTTAGTCCGACTTTTGCTTTTGCCATTGTTTGAATTGATTGACTTCTCTATTATACCTTCTCTAGTGGTTTGCGTCAACCACTACAGTTAATGCTCCAAATCCTGAAACAATACCTGCAGGTCCTACAGGCGATCCTAACAAATACTTAAGAAGTGATTTAAATTCATCACCGTTATTGGCGTCTATTTCCTTCACCTCTATATCGTGTGGGTAATGTGAGATGCATTGCTGTTATCATAGCTGTGACGAGTCCGATTGAATACAATCCTGGTGCAATG
>MPMC02115525.1_pt1 | contig 25890 bp, 29 predicted proteins | sample 1617281 | NCBI WGS metagenome assembly MPMC02 (sample SAMN05944809, study PRJNA350692) | marine metagenome | biome: marine; feature: ODZ; material: water; isolation source: 100 m water sample filtered on 30 um supor filter | place: Pacific Ocean | collected 2012-04-09 | depth 100m m | reverse complement strand
TGGCAAGAACACCAAGCCGGAGATGGCGGTGCGTCGTGCCGCTCATGCGCTCGGACTTCGCTTCAGACTGCATCGCCGCGACCTGCCGGGCACGCCCGACCTCGTCTTTTCCAAGCGAAAGACCGCGATCTTCGTCCACGGTTGTTTCTGGCATCGGCACGAAGGCTGTCGGAAGGCAGGCCCGGCACCGAAGACCCGAACGGCATTCTGGCAAGCGAAGTTCGACCGAAACACGGCCCGCGACGCTCGCAACGCCGATGCTCTCATGGCAGCCGGCTGGAACGTCGCGACGATCTGGGAATGCGAAACTCGCCATCCCGAGAAGCTGACCAATCAGCTTCGCAGCATCTTCAATATACCCGACCGGGTTGCAGGGAACGACCCTTGACAATAGAACGTAGCAAGAACAAGTGGCTCGGGATTTCTCCGCGTGCCGATCATCAAGCCGCAGGGAAGCATATCGATGTCTGATAAACCCAAGGTTCTGGACCTTTTCAGCGGTGCCGGCGGCATCGCCGAAGGCTTCCGTAGCGCCGGCTTCCAGATCGTCGGAGGCATCGATTCTTGGGCGCCGGCGGTAGAGACGTTCTCCGCGAACTTCCCTGAGGCGGTCGGGATCGAGGCGGACCTGCGGAAGATGAAGGCCGCAGACGTGACGGCCGAAATTGATGAGAAGATCGACATCATCGTCGGGGGACCGTCCTGTCAGGGGTTCAGCACGTCGGGCGGGCTTAGCCGGGCGACGGGACGGGATTCATCCGATCCGCGCAACAAGCTGTTCCTGAATTACGTCGATTTGGTTGAGAACCTGGATCCGTCGTGGATCGTGTTCGAGAACGTCCCCGGTTTGCTGTTGTACGATCAAGGGCGCGTGGCGCTGGAGATCGTCGCCGCCTTCCGTGAGATCGGCTATTCGCTGTTGCCGGTTATTCTGCTGGCAGCGGATTACGGGGTGCCCCAGCTCCGTCGGCGGCTGTTTTTCATCGGGAACAGAACGGGCAGTGAGGTATCGTTCCCGGAGCCTACGCATGGCAACGAGGGCCTTTGGGCCAATTACGCCCTGCCCTTCGCGCACCTGTCGCGGCTCGGTCATGGGAAGTCGCACGACGTTGCCCAGCATGTTTCCTTCAACGACGCCTGCTCCGACCTGCCGATCTTGGGTGAAGGAGAAAGCCTCGACGGCGTTCCGTACCGCACGCGAGCTGCGAACGCGTACCAGCGGTTGATGCGCAAGGGCAGCAAGGCCGTCGGGCAGCATATCGCCGCCGATCTTCCGTCGTTGGATCGACTTGCGGCCCAGACCCTCGAGCCCGGCCAGAACTGGCGCGACATGCCGATCGACGCCCTTCCCGACCGCTTCAAGAAAATCCGACGGTATGACGCAACCACGCTCCTGAAGCGGCTCCGTCCCGACGCTCCCGCCTATACGATTACGACCAAGTTCAACGAGGCGACGACCGGGGCGTTCATCCATCCCAGCCAGCCCCGCACCCTGTCGCTTCGCGAAGCGGCGCGGCTTCAGTCCTTCCCCGACCGCTTCGCCTTTTCCGGCAGCGTCAGCCAAGTGCGGCACCAGATCGGCAATGCCGTTCCGCCTCTCCTCGCCCAGGCGATCGCCGAAGCGATCTATCCTCAGGCGATGCAGGACTGTTTCGCCCGCAAGGTCGAGCCGATACGCGATCGGTTGATGATCCAGCCGTCGCTCACGGACGGCGACATCCTGCGGCTTCGCGCACCCCGACGGCCTGCCGCCGGCGTGCCTGCCGAGCTGGTGGCCTGATCCGTGCCGTTCGTCTCAGCCGAGCATATCGCAGCGTCGCTCGATTATCTGGCGCGGCATACTCACCCGTTCTTGATTTCGATTTTAGCTGCCGGTCGAACCGGAGTTCCGATCAGCGATAGAGATGATGCGGCAGTTCCTTTCGGCAGTACTCAGGAAATGGCACTATTACAGGACTTTTCATCACCAGATGGCGGGAGCGCTGCGACTCCATATTATGTGCCGTTCGGTGATCCCCAAGGTAAGAGCCGATGGAGAAGTAAAAGCTATGCAGGGCGGAGCCTGCATAAGCAACGTGAGGGACGCCTAGAAATTCTTGTTCAACGGCAGGATAACAATAGGGAATGGCGCTTCGTCCCAGGCTTCGAAGCTGCAATACTCAATCACCGGAAGGGGCCGGGATGGTACGTTGGCGATGTCCCGGTTAGCCTTACTCACATTGGTGTGTGGTTCTACAGGCAGCGGGATATTGCAGGATTGGAGGAACTGGCCGAGTTGGTCCGAGCCGAGTTTCAAGTGCCGCAACCACTGATTGACGCCGGTGTGTTCGCCCTAGACGTGCCACAGGTCCTTGCCGACATCCCGCTTTCGGATCATCCGATTACGGATCAGGACTTATTCCCGCTTCTTCAGGCACCTCCTGCGGAACCGATAGCGTCTGCTGCTCCGACCGCCGTTGAGAGTCCGGCAGCGAACGCACGGGAATGGACATCTCTGACTGCCGATGCCCTGAACGATTTAGAGCGGCTAAAAGGGATCGGACGTGCAGCCCATCGGGCACTGGCGGCCTTACAGGCGGGAATGCACGTCGTCCTTACCGGAGCGCCGGGAACCGGAAAGACCAGCCTTGCCAAACTGCTCTTTGAACGTGTCGATCTGCCCTACACCATCGCTCCAGCGACGGATCAATGGACCACGTTCGAGACGATCGGCGGCTATTTTCCCCAGCCGGACGCCGGCGAAAGCCTCGACTTCATGCCAGGGATCGTTGTGTCGGCGATCGAGGAAGAACGCTGCCTCGTTATCGACGAATTGAATCGCGCCGACATCGACAAGGCGTTCGGCGAGCTTTTCACGCTGCTCTCGGGCTCGCCGGTGTCGCTTCCCTACCGCAAGCGTAGCGGTGACGCCTTCGAGAAGCTGCGTATCGTATGGGAAGCGGGAACGTCCGGTGCTGGCGTTCACGAATATGTGGTTCCGCCTTGGTGGCGGATCATCGGCACCATGAACGATGCAGACAAGGCCAGTCTCAAGCGGCTGTCGCTCGCATTCGTCCGGCGTTTTGCGTTCGTACCTTTGGAGGTGCCGAACCAGACCGACTACATTGCCATCATCACTGAGGCGGCAGCCGAGCTGCCCGCCGGTGCGGTGTTCGATGCCGTTCGCGATCGACTGGTGACGCTGTTTGCGGCGGATGGGGGCGGTTTAAAGTCGATCGGCTTCCCGGTCGGGGCGGCGATTCCCCTTACTATGCTCAGACATGCGGCTGCACAGGTTGCGCTCAGCCCCGCTAGCGATGCAAACGCGCTCACCGCCGAGGTTCTGACGCTTTATCTCGTCCCGCAACTTCAAGGGCGGCCTGACCTTCATACGAAGGTCATGTCGTTGGTGCAGCCGCATATCGGTGCCGATGAAGCCGTGGCGTTCGCTCATAATCTGGCGGTCTGGACCGGCTTCGCCCAGCAATGACCGACCGTGAGACGTGGTCGGAGTTTATCTGCTCGCCGATGCGGGCAGGTAGGCATCTCGCGTCTATCGGTCGCAATGCGGTCGGGGCGATGGCCGATGCCGTCGATCAGGCATCTCTCCAGGATTTCCTGTCTCGTATAGATGACGAGCGCGCGATCGAGCTGCTGGCCCAGTTCGTGGACCTGTCGGTGGGCGGTTATGCCGCATTCGTGGCCGGAAAGCTCCACGGGCTGCTGGACGCACTCAGCAACGAGAAGCGGGCCGGGTTCGAGACAGTAGGCCCCGGCTTGCGCGGGCAGGTCCAATGGGATCGCACCTTGGTCGCCAGGAGGGCGGGCGCTCTGCCGGCCGGCCGCTATTACAGCCGGGTCGCACATCGCACTTTCGACATGCCGATCAATCGGGTGCTGGCATGGCTGATCCACGACCTTTCCGCCGGGCTACGTTCGATCAAGACGCAAGTCGGATCGCAGCGCCTGACACCGGCTATGGAGCGGATGGACGCACAGCTTCAGGAGGCGCTAGGCCATCATTGGCTCGCCGATGTCGAGCCATCGGATAATGTGCAGGCCGACTTGGCATTGTCGCGCATCGATGTCGGCCGCGGTGCCTACCGTGACGTGCTGGCGCTGACGCGCCGACGCCTGCGGCTTCAAGAAAGGGACGACGAGCGGCGCTGGCAGGAGATCGTCAGCCTGCTCGCCGTCGGATGGCTGGAGCCCTTGAACGACGACGACCTTTACGAGCTGTATGCGCTCGTTCTGGTCCTTGACGTTCTGGAAGAGGATCTCGGGCTCGGAGCGCCGGTGAAGATCGACCTCGTGCGGCCGGGCCGACGGGAGATCGCCGTGTTCGAGGCGGGCGATCGGACGGTCAGCGTGTTCTTCGACCAGAGCTTCAGCGGCATCGTCGGACGCCCTGCCCGCTACGAAACGACGACCGCTTCCACGCCGGGCCTCTCCTCCTACCCGCGCCGACCCGACATCATTATCGCTGGCGTCGACCAGGCCGGGCGGATCGATCGGACGATCCTTCTAGAGGTGAAGAACACGTCCGATCCCACCTACGTCGCCGAGAGCATCTATCGCGGTTTCGGATACCTCCACGACTTCCAGGACGCGGGTACCTTCGCGGCCGACCAGGTCAATTGCGTACTGTTGGTCAACGGGGTCGTCGGCGCTCAGCCGGCGGCGTACCGTGACCTGACCGTCATTACGTCGGCCATGCGCGGCGAGCTGGCAGCGGCCCTCGCCGATGCCTTCACGGCGTGAACGGAGCCGGCGACGTTGGAGCAAATCACTATAACTAAGCGGCTAAGCGGCTAAGCGACTAAGCGCCCGGGTCAGGCTAGGACCTGCAGTCCGTGCTTCTGGACGACGGTGAGGAGTTTGAGGGCTAAGCCGCTCGGCTTCTTCGTGCCCGCTTCCCACTTCTCCACCGTGCTTTCGCTGGTGTTGAGGTAGCGTGCGAACACCGGCTGACTTACATGGTGGCGCTCGCGCAGCTCCTTGATCTCGGCCGGAGCGAACGTCGGCGGGACCGCGAGGCAAGTGTCATCAAAATGGCGCATGGTCGCCTTGCTGATCGTACCTGCCCGGAACATACCGGACGCGCTGCTATGGATCGCCTCAAAGGCGTCGCTTTTAAACTTCGGCTTCGCGGGCATCGCAAATCTCCGTCAGTTCCTTTGCCTCGATTTCCAGCTTTATCTCTGCGTCCGTTTTTGCATCGTAGAGATCGGCCAGATCGCGGAATCCTGTCAGTTCGGCATCAGTAATGTTGTCTCGATCCTTCTTGGCGAACAGGTAGGTATAGACCCAATAGCGTCGTCCTTTGGCGAGGATAATGCTACGGTGGCGGTTCTTGTCGAGCCGCTTCTTGAACACCCCTCCCCCGAGGTCGTCGCACTGTCCCTTCCGCACCTGCTCGATCGCGTCACATAGCTCTTTGTCGGCGATGAGCGCCTTACGGGCCGCCTTCGAGAACCAAGCCGTCTTAAAGGTCCGCGGCGCTCCCCCGTTCGTCATCAGCATTGTGTAGCACTCAGTCCGACACTTTTCAATATCGCGCCATAGGCCGCGCCCGTTCCGGGCCGTGCTCTATCTCCGCTTCGCTACGATCGAGCCGCCGATCGGCGGCTCGCCCATGACGAGCAACGCGCCCAAGGGCACGGCGCGATGCGTCACGATCCGCTCGACGCCAACAGCGATACCGAAGGCAACGACTAAGACAGTTTACGACTAAGCGGCTAAGCGGTATAAGTCGCTTAGCCGCTTAGTAAGGAGCAGCAGCTATGCAGGTATGGGCAATCATCGCGCAGAAGGGCGGTCAATCCAAGACGACGCTATCGACCGGCTTCGCGGTTGAGGCGGCGAGGGAAGGGGCGTCCGTCGTGATTCTCGATGCCGATGACCGGCAAGGATCGGCACTCTACTGGTCCGAGCGCCGCGACGATGACGACGTGATGGTGAAGGACAGCAGCGTCGCCGGTCTGCCGCTCCATGTCTCGCGCGGGCGGGGCAGCGGCAAGATCGACCTTATCATCATCGACACGCCGGCGAACTCTAAGGACATTGCCATGCTCGCAGCCGAGCAGGCCGATTTCGTCATCATCCCCGTCGCGCCGCGCGGCCTCGACGTTCACTCGGTGTTGCAGACGGTCAAGCAGGTGCAGCAGGCCGGCACGCCGTTCGCCGTCATCCTGACCCAGGTTCCGCATCAGGGCGGGGAGGGGAGCGAGGCCAGCGCCGGCTTCGCGGCCAAGGGCGTGACGCTGTTCGACAGCCGGCTCCACTATCGCAAGGACTTCTACAAGGCGACGCCGCTGGGGCGCACCGCGGCGGAGACGGAGCCGGACAGCAAGGCGGCGGCCGAGCTGCGTTCTGCATATGCAGAGGCTAAGCGACTAAGCGGCTATACGACTAAGCCAGTAAGCGAGGCAGCATAATGGCGCGCAAGCCTTCCGCGCTAGCCGGCATCTTCGATGACGAACCCGTAGAGCCGATCTCGGCCACCGTTGCCGACACTGTGCCAGAGCCGCGTCCGGCAGCGTCGCCGCGTCGATCGCGGCGGACGGCCGATGCACCGACCCCGGCCGTGCCCGCACGGCGCAGCAGTCATCCGGGCAAGAAGCCGGTGCTGATCCACATTCCCGAAGACATGCATCGCGCTCTCCGCCAGCTCAGCGTCGAAGAGGGCGGGGAGCCGCTGACCGTCATCACCGAGCGGCTGCTGCGTCAATATCTGGTCAAGCGCGGTCACACCCGGTTCGCGCCGTGAGCAAGCGCCGCGATCCCAACCCCGAGTTCGACCTGTTCATCCCGGCGCTGGGCGACCTTCCGCTTCGCGACCAGCGCGAGGTCATGGAGCGGCCGTTCTTCTCACTACAAAAGCGCAAGCGGTTGAAGCCGATCGAATACAAGAGCCCGGACGGCGAGGCGTGGGTGCGCGTGCAGGCGATCCCCGACTACGGCATGGCGACGATATGGGATGCCGATATTCTGATATGGGCGGCGTCCACGCTCAATCGCATGAAGCAGCAGGGACTGAACGACCTGCCCCGCACGTTGACGACCACACCCTACGACCTGTTGCGCGCAATCAAGCGCAGCACCGGCGGCCGGGACTATCAGGAATTGCAGGCGGCGCTGCTCCGTCTCCAGACGACCAGCATCACAACCTCGATTCGGGCAACGAAGCGCCGGCAAAAGGCCGGCTTCAACTGGCTGGATAGCTGGACGTTCGACACCGACGCCGACACCGAACAGCCGCGCGGCATGACGCTGACCCTCTCAGATTGGGTCTATGAGGGGATCGTCAACGAGAAGTCGCTGCTGACCATGCACCCCGATTATTTCCTCCTGTCCGGGGGGCTGGAGCGGGCGCTGTATCGTATCGGCCGCAAGCACGTCGGATCGCAGCAGGGCGGGTGGGTGTGTCGCGTCGAGCTGCTCCGCGACAAGACCGGCAGTGACGCCCAGCCTAAGGAGTTCAACCGGATGCTTCGCCGCGTGATCGAGGCCGACCAGCTCCCCGACTACACGATGGCGTTGACGGAGACGGCAGACAGGAGCCCCGCGGTATTGTTCAAGCGGCGCGGCGAGGCCGAGGCGCTGGCGCTTGCAGAGAAGATGCGGGCCGAGGAGGAGCGACGCGCGCGCTTCGACGCCGATCGCCAGCGTACCGCGGAGGTGGATGCCCGCATGGATCAGCTCGCCGGGCGGCACTGACTATCGGGGTTTCACCCACCGCAAGGCCAAATATCGGGGTTTCACCCACCGGCGTGAGTCGACCAATCTGCGTGAAGTAACCGCCTGACGGTGCCCCGGCCCCCTGTCTGTGGATAACCGATCCGGAAAGCTCCATTTCGGGATCGGTTAGCTCGGGGTTTCACCCACCATTGCTTCGGGGGATCACCCACCGCACTATCGGGGGATCACCCACCGAATCACGGGGTTTCACCCACCAGGCCTGTCTGGAAAGCCGCAGAAATCCTCACTTTTTCGACCCATTTTTGAGCCTTAACCTTCTTAACGATTCCTATTTAACAGAATCATTTAACCACAACGCACAGCTGAGCCGGCAGACGAATAGCATGCGGAATTGGCCCTACAGGCCAATACGCCTTCGTTGCGTGCCGGCTATCGCCGTCACAGAAGCGGCCTCACGGCCGAAGGCTTTCCGAGAAAAGCCAAGCCGATCCGGCGGTGTGTGACTGTCAGCGCTGTGTAGGTTGAGGAGCAAAAAGGGCGCTATCCCGATGCCTATCGTCCGGTTTTCCGGTGTGTGGGATCAGGCCGGATCATAGAGCCCGGCGAACTCGCGTTCCGCATAGTAGCGGATTTTGCCGACGACGAGCGGGTGCTGGCCTTGGCGCAGCAGCAAAAGATCGTCGGGGTTCATCCGCATGATTTCATCCGGCGTCGCCAGCCGGCGTGCGGCGACGTGGCCGCTGGCGCTTTCCGAGCGGGTGCCGTCGCTAAAAATGCTCGCCGGGTTAGACGTGCCGAAGGTCTGATACTCGATGGTGGTGTCGCCGATCGTGCGCGATAGCATGTCGGCGGTGGCAAGGTCGTTGACCCCGAAGGTCTGGATCACGCCGGCATTGGACATGAACGTGCCGGCGCGTTCGCCATAGGTGGCCTTGAGCTGGTGCATGTCCTGGAGGATCGGCCAGAGCTGCATTCCATAGCCCGCCATCAGCCCCATCGCGCGCTCCACCGGATCGAGGCGGCCGAGCGCAGCGAATTCATCGAGCAGGAACAGCACGGGCTTGTCCGGCCGGGCAGGGGAGCGGGCCATGTCGGTGACGGCCTGGCTCACCAGCAGCCGCAGCCAGCGCGCATAGGTATCGAGCCGATCGGGCGGCAAGCAGAGGAACACGGTGCCCGGCCGCTCCTTCAGGTCCGCGAACCGGAAGTCGGATGCCGACGTGCTGTCCACGATGCGGGGACTATCGAGAAAGTGGGTGTGGCGCTGGGCGGACGACAGCACCCCGGCCGCCTCGCGATCGGACTTGCCGAGCTGGCGGTTGGCAGCGCGCGCGATCAGGGGTCAGGACATAGAACGGGCACAGATATACGCTAAGCGTCTCTGCGCGCACTTATGGGTCGACTCTATGCGTCGACGACTCCAGCATTCCAAAGGCATCCATCGGACAGTTGTAGCATCGCCTCTCGTCGCAGAGCCGGCATATCGTCAGCGCCGAGACAGCGTCGTCAGACATCTGCGCAAGTATTGTCTCGGCAATACGTTCCAGCACGAGGCGGTCAGCATTCGAGACATGGCTAAGGATTTCGGATAAAGTCTCGTTTCTTCGTTGCAGGATCGCAGATAGGCGAGTCTCGCCTGCCTCAGTGAGCATCAGCGCTACTGCACGACGGTCCCGTAGCGCTTTGGATCGAACGGCGAACCCGGCTGCAACCAATCGATCGACAAGCCGCACCGTCCCCGCGTGGGACAAGCCTAGCACCCGTCCTAATTCGTCGATCGAAAGACCGGTCGCGTGACCGATGACGACGATCGCCGCGGTGGTTTCGCCACCGCCGGGTATCGTCGGGTCGAATGCCGCCTTCTTAATTCGATCGGTGATGCCCACTGCGAGGGCGCCGAACAGATTGACGAGCCGGTCCGAGAGTACGTTCAAAGGGTTGCCTCATTCATTGACGGCGTATAGTGTATGCGCAGCGCATATATCACGCCTGTCTAAGCATGAAGGCAGGTCATGCGCCATGATGAAAGCGAGGCACCATGTTTTCGACATTACACATAGCTGAAAAGACGACCGGCTCTCGCGGGTCTCTCGCGTTGCTGCGCTGGGCGCTGGTGGTCATCTTTCTCTGGTTCGGTTGCATGAAATTCACGAGCTATGAAGCGATGGGCATCGCGCCATTGATGAAGAACAGTCCGATCATGAGCTGGATTCCGGCCGTTTTTGGGGTGCAGGGTGGAAGCTATTTTATAGGCACCGTCGAGCTCGCGACGGCCGCTGCGCTGATTATCGGTGCTTTCAACAAGACGGCCTCCGCTCTCGGCGCGGCGATGTCATGCCTGACTTATGCCGTGACACTGACGTTTTTCCTGAGCACGCCTGGCGTCGCCGAGCCGACCGCTGGCGGGTTCCCGGCGATTTCGGCCGGAACCGGACAGTTCCTGTTGAAGGACCTGGTGCTTCTTGCGGCATCAGCGTGCCTTCTACTTGCGTCCATACGGACAGCAGACGCGTGACGGCAAACAGGTGATAGGCGACGCTCCGGACCTGCGCTTTTGCCGAACCATACCCGCCTCAGCCCATAACGATCGACAAACCCTGTCGCTTTGATAGGGTGTTCGAAAACATGCTTTCGAGGGTTTGTCGTACATGCTGGTCGGATATATGCGGGTGTCAACGACCGATGACCGCCAAACGGTCGATCTCCAGCGGGACGCGCTCGTCGCAACCGGGGTCGATCATCGGCATCTCCATACCGACAAGGCATCCGGCGCGCGCGACGACCGACCAGGCCTGAAAGCCTGCCTCGACTATCTGAACGCGGGCGACACACTGATCGTGTGGAAGCTCGACCGGCTCGGACGCTCGCTGCCGCACCTGCTGACGATCGTCACCGATCTGAAGGCGCGCGGCATCGCGTTCCGGTCGCTGACCGAGCAGATGGATACGACCACGCCGCACGGCGAATTGCTGTTCTCGCTGTTCGGTGCATTGGCACAATATGAGCGTGCGCTCACGCGCGAACGGGTGATGGCGGGACTGGCTGCTGCCAAACGCCGGGGACGCCAAGGTGGCCGCCCGCCGATGATCGACGCCGAAACGCTCGAGCGGATCACCGCCGCGCTGGATGGCGGGGCCAGCAAGGCGTCCGTCTGCCGGACCTTCAAGGTGCCGCGTTCGACCCTTCTCGGCACGCTTGCCCGGATCGGCTGGACCGCACCGGCCAAGGTCTAAGCCGATGCCGCGTCGCGCCGTCCTGTCGGACGAGCAACGCGCGGCGTTGCTCGCGCTTCCCGACGACGAAACCCTGCTCGTCCAGCACTGGACATTGAGCCGGGACGACTTGGCCATCATCGTCCGCCGGAGGCGACCGCATAACCGGCTGGGTTTCGCGATCCAGCTTTGCGCGCTGCGCTATCCTGGCCGTTTCCTGCGACCCGGTGAACTGATCCCTGATACGCCGCTCGCGTTCGTCGCAGAGCAATTGCAGGTCGGACCCGAGGTGCTGGCCGACTACGCGACGCGCGGCCCGACCCGGTACGAACAGCTCGATGCACTGCGCGATGCATTCGGCTTCATGCCGCTCAGTCGGCCGCTGCGAACGACGTTGCAGGAATGGCTCCTGCCGATCGCGCTGACGACGACCAGCGGGGCTAGGCTGGCGCGCGTGATGCTGGATGAGTGCCGGCGACGGCGCATCATTGTGCCGGGCATCAGTTCGGTCGAGCGGATGGTCGCACAGGCGTTGCTCGATGCCGAACGCCATGTCGCCGAGCATCTGACCCGAGGACTCGATGCTCGACAGCGCCGGCTGCTCGATGCGCTTCTCCTGCCCCACACAGGCACGAACTTGAGCGATCTGGCCTGGGTGCGGCAGTCACCCGGCAAGCCCGGCCGAAAGACATTCGCCGCCATCATCGAGCGACTGACACTGCTTCGGGCCATCGGGATCGATCCGGATATCGCCGTAGGCGTCCATCCCGAGCGCCTCCGACGCCTGTGCCAGGAAGGCGTGCGGCTGACCGCGCAACATGTTCGGACGCTGCAAGCGACGCGGCGTCGCGCCACATTGGTGGCGACCATCCTCGAAACCATCGTTACCCTCACCGACGATGCGGTGCTGATGTTCGATCGCCTGCTTGGGCAGATGTTCCGGCGCGAACAGAACAGCGCGGACACGACACTCAAGCGCAACCGGCGCACCATCAACGGCAAAATCCGGCTGCTTGCCCAACTCGGCGCTGCCTTGCTCGCCGCCAAGATATCAGGTGGCGATATCGGCGCTGCGGTCGAGGCAGCGATCGGATGGAATGATCTCGGCCGCGAGGTCGATGAAGCCCGCAAGCTGATCCGCCCCGATTCGGTCGATCCCGTCGCGGTCGCCGCGACCAATTACCCCGTCCTCCGACAGGTCGGTCCCTCGTTCATCGCCTCGTTCACATTCGGGGCGGTGCCAGCCTGCCATGCGCTCGCGCGAGCGGTCGCGATCATGCGCGACCTTCATTTTGGTCATCTGCGCAAATTGCCTGCAGGCACGCCAGTCGGCTTCATCCGGCAAGCTTGGCGTCGGGCGATCGGCACCGGCATTCCCGATCGCAGGATCTATGAATTGTGCGTGCTGGTCGAGCTTCGCGACCGGCTTCGCGCCGGCGACATGTGGGTCGAGGGAAGCCGACGCTATCGTGCTGTCGAGCAGCAACTCATTCCTGCCCCCGTATTCGCCAACATGCGCGCGGCCGGCCCCTTGCCGATACCGGCACCGGATACGGCCGATATCTGGCTGGCCGAACGACGCGCCCGCCTCGCCCGTCGATTGGCCGAGGTCGAGCGAAAGGCGGAGACGGACGCGCTGGAAGACGTGCAGCTCAGCTTGGGCAGGCTGCGGATTTCGCCCTTGAAGGCGATTACTCCCGAGGAATCCGATACCGCCCTTGCGCCGCTCTATGCGCATCTGCCCGCGATCCGCATCACCGACCTTCTTGCCGAAGTCGATCGATGGACCGGGTTCAGCCAGTGCTTCACGCATCTGCAAAGTGGCCGTGCCGCGGATGAACCACGTGCGATCCTCACGGCGGTGCTCGCCGATGCCACCAATCTGGGCCATACGCGCATGGCGGAAGCCTGCAATCTCGTGACCCAGCGCCAACTCGGTTGGCTCGCCTCGTGGCATCTGCGCGAGGAAACCTACGGTCGCGCGCTCGCCCGGCTTGTCGACGCCCAACACACCGCGCCGCTGGCCGCGCTGTTCGGGTCCGGCACCTCGTCCAGCTCAGACGGTCAGAACTTTCCGCTCGACCGCCGCGCCCAGGCAACCGGCGCAGTCAATCCGCACAAGGGGACAGAGCCGGCTGTCTCCTTTTACAGCCACGTCTCGGATCGCTACGCGCCGTTCCATTCCACAGTTATCTCCGCTTCGGCGAGCGAGGCGGCACAGGTGCTCGACGGGCTGCTCCACCACGGCGCCGATCTGCACATCGAAGAGCATCACGTCGATGGCGGGGGCGTCTCCGACCATGTGTTCGCGCTATGTCATCTGCTTGGGTTCCGGTTCGCGCCGCGTATCCCGAATATCGCCGCACGCCGTTTGCACCTGTTTAACGGCATCGAACCCGGCCCCGATATTGCGCCGCTGGTCGCGGGCCGCATCGACGAAGGTCTGATCGAGGCACACTGGGACGACGTGCTGCGACTGGGAACCTCGATCCGCACAGGCGTCGTCAGCGCCTCGATCATGCTGGAACGGCTCGGCTCCTATCCACGCGCCAACGGCCTGGCACTGGCGTTGCGCGAGATCGGTCGCGTCGAGCGTACCCTGTTCACGCTCGACTGGATCGAGCAGCCCGAACAGCGTCGCCGCGCCACCCGCGAACTCAACAAGGGAGAAGCGGAAAATGCCCTGAAACGCGCCATCTTCTTCCATCGCATCGGCCGTATCCGCGATCATGCGCTGCAAGCCCAAAGCCATCGGGCGAGCGCGCTGAACCTCGTCGCCGGTGCCATCGTCCTGTGGAACACGACCTACCTGCAAGCCGCCCGGATGCATCTCGCCAACCTCGGCCGGCCGGTCCCGCCGGACCTGCTGCAACACCTATCACCGCTCGGTTGGCAGCATATCAATCTCACCGGCGATTACCTCTGGACCGATCCCGATGCGCCATCCACCGCGCTCAGACCGCTTCGCCAGATGCGCGCCGTCGAAGGCACGGCAAAACCTTAGCGTATATCTGGGTCCGTTCTGTGTACCGACCCCGATCAGGCCATGTGCGCTGGCGCTGGCCTGCATGTCGGCAAGCAACGCGGTGAAGCCGGCGGGATCGCGGGTGAGCTTGTCGCGTACCGTCGCCAGCGTGGCGAGGGCAGGGGGCTCGTGGATGACGGTGTGCAGGATGATGCCGGCGATGAGCGCCTTGGCTTCCTCGTTCCAGTGCGCCTCGCCCGATTGCCCCGGCGCGTCGTGGACCAGCGCGTCGGCGATCGTCTGCGCATCTTCCGCGAGGTCCGGGCTGGCAGCGTCGAGCCACGCCAGGGGGTTGTAGCGGGCTGCTGGACGCCCGGAGACGCCGAAGGGGTCCAGACACCACACATCGCCCTTCTTCGCGCGCGTGCGGGCCGTGACGCGGGCATTCTCGCCCTTGGGGTCGATGCAGATCACCGAGCGGTCGAGCAGCAGCAGGTTGGGGATGATCGTGCCGACGCCCTTGCCCGACCGGGTGGGTGCCATCGTCAGCAGATGGGCCGGGCCGTCATAGCGCAGCAGCTTGTTGTTACGGCCCGATCGGCCGATGACGAGATCGCCCGAGCCTTCCAGCTTCGCCAGGTCACGGCGATCGCCGAAGCGGGCCGAGCCCATCAGTGTGTTGCGGGTGCCATCGCGGCGGTTGAACTTCCAGATGCTGAAAAGGACCAGGCCGGTGAGCAGGAACGGCACGTCGGTCGCGATTTCGCCGACACCGAAAATGCCCTTGAGCCAGCTATTGCTCGCCATCAGGACGATGAAGCCGATCAGCAGCGCCCACAGCGGCCCGATCCGCACCGGCATCAGCAGCTCGCGCCGGCCGGAGTGATCGCCAGCGCAGGATCAGCATCAGGATGGCCGAGCAGCCTGAGAAGGATTTGCGTGGCTAGGGTAGGGGGCACCCGTTCGTCACGCATCATGTCGAACAGGGCGTCATCCTCAGGCGTCAGTGCCATGCCTTCGATCGCGAGGTTGGCGCGGGCGTCCTCGTCGTCCTCGCGCCACATCGTGTCCTCGGCCGAGCTGCCGCGAACATAGTCGAGCGCGCGGACTTCGCTCCGCAGCGTGTCGAGGTCGATCCTCATGGGGCTGTCCTTCATCATCATGGCACGTCGGGCAGGTTCGCTACGCCGTCAGCCATCGACCGGGCGAACCCCCGCAGGATGCCGACGTGCCGGACGAAAGCGGCGCGATCGAGAACGATCGGATCGCCCAGCGCCGGCAGAGGCTGTTTGGCGGTGGAGGCTGTGGCGAGACGATTGAGGGCGCGTTGATTAAAGACCGGAATACCGTGCGCGCAGAGATTGCGGATCGTGACCGCCTCCACCACGCCACGACGACCGCCCTTGAAGTTGGACCATTTGCGGCCGCCCAGCTTCAGGACGGTCGCGCCCCAAACCTCAACCGGCGTGGCGGTGATCCAATGCTCGGCAGCCTGGTCGATCGGCACGGCGGCATCGAGGCCCGCGAACGCAGCGCGAGGGATGCCCTTGCCGGTGTGCAGCGTCTCGACCAGTTCGCGGCCGAGGTCTTCGACCAGTGCGACGTAGGATGGAAACAGCACCCGATAGAGCTGCTGCCCATCGTTGAGGACGGCGGTGAATTCACCCAGGTCGCACTTGAAGTTGGAGCCGGCCGGATCGGTAATGACCAGCGGCGCTTCGGACGCGATCGGGAAGCCGTTTACGTAGGTCCGGTAGGAGGCCAACGCCATCTCGCAGGCCAGACGGAAGCGCGTCAGATCACGCCATCGATCCCACATGCCATAGCGAACCCACACCATCCCCATCGCCCCTATGTTGTCGTTTCCGCTTCCGCATCGAAGGCACGCTTGCCCCGCCGCTTCCAGAGCGTAACCGTGTCACCGGTAGTGTCGTCGCGAGCGCGTCCGACCAGCTCCAGCAGTGCGCCGTAGATCGTAGCGCGATCGTCGTCAGCGAGATCGACCAGTCCGGCCTTTTGGACGAGGCCGCCAAGTTCGATCAGGTGGCGGGTGCGCTCGCGGCGTTGCACGACCCAGCCCCTGCTATCCGTTCGCCGTTGCCCCGCTTCCGTCCGCAGCGTCGCCGCGCGGTTCAGTCGCAGTGCCCGATCCGTCGATTGCAGCAGCGCCGCCGCCTTTGCGCCCGCGCCGTTGAAAGAAGGTCACGCCCTTCGCGCGCCATGCCTCCTTCGCGCTCGCATCCTTGGTTCCGATCGCGTCGAGCAACACGCCTGCGAGTGTTTCAGCATCGAGCGCATCGGCTCCGGTAGCGGTTACGAGCTGGCCGAGCTGTTCGACCCGCTTCGCCTTCAGCGCCCGGGCCTTGTCACCCAGCGCCTTCAGTTCGGCGTCGTAGTCGCGAACTTTCCGCATCGCCTTTACCCTTCCGCGTATCGGTCAGCAGCATCCTATCACCCCGGCGGCATGGGTAAAGCCGTAACCGTGCAGGAGAACCAGCAAGTCAGTCATGAGATGCGAAGCAGATCGTGAGTGCGCGCTTATACGTCGTTGCCGACGTGCGCTAAGAAGTGCATCATGGCGGTCGCGATGGCGATCTACCATTTCAGCGCTAAGGTTATCAGCCGCCAGACCGGCGCGAGCGCGGTCGCAAGCGCGGCCTATCGTTCGGCATCGGTGCTGCACGACGATCGCTTCAACCGTAACCACGATTTCAGTAACAAGGCCGGCGTCATCCACTCCGAGGTGATGTTGCCGCACGGCGCACCGGAGCGTTTAAACGACCGCACCGTGCTCTGGAATGAGGTGGAGGCAGGAGAGAAGCGCAAGGATGCGCAGCTTGCCCGAGAGGTGGAGTTCTCAATCCCGCGCGAGATGAACGAGAAGCAAGGCGTAGCGCTCGCCCACGATTTCGTCGCCGAGCAGTTCGTGAAGCGCGGGATGGTCGCGGACCTCAACGTGCATTGGGACAAAGCGAAGGACGGCAGCCCGAAGCCGCACGCGCATGTCATGCTGTCGATGCGCGATGTGGGGCCGGAGGGTTTCGGCAAGAAGAACCGCGACTGGAACAGCAGCGAGCTGTTGAAGGATTGGCGCGAGGCGTGGAGCGCACACGTCAATGAGCGCATGGCCGAGCTGGGGCTGGAGGGTCGGATCGACCATCGCAGCTACAAGGCGCAGGGCATCGAGCTGGAGCCGCAGCACAAGATCGGACCGATGGGAAAGCGGCACGAGCTGGAGGGTCAGCCGCACCGCAACGCCGAGGATCATGTGCGGATCGCGCGCGAGAACGGCGAGCGGATCATCGCCGATCCGCGGCATGCGCTGGACGGTATCACCCGGCAGCAATCGACCTTCACCACCCGCGATCTGGCGGTGTTCGCGTTCCGCCATTCGGACGGCAAGGAGCAGTTCGACCGGGTAATGGCGGCGGTACGCGCAAGCCCCGAGCTGGTGGCGCTTGGCAAGGACGGGCGGGGCCAGGAGCGGTTCACCTCCCGCGACATGATTGCGACCGAGGCGCGGCTGGAGAAGGCCGGCGACGAGCTGGGGCAGCGCCGCGATCATGGCGTGTCCGACCGGCAGCGTGCCGGCGCGCTGGAGGCGGCCGAGGAGCGGGGGCTTACGCTGTCCGGCGAGCAGCGCGACGCCTTCGACCACATCACCGGGCGCGACGGGCTGGCATCCGTCGTCGGCTATGCCGGCACCGGCAAGTCGGCGATGCTGGGCGTCGCGCGCGAGGCATGGGAGCGCGAGGGCTACCAGGTGCGCGGGGCGGCGCTGTCCGGGATCGCGGCCGAGAACCTTGAGGGCGGATCGGGGATCGCGTCGCGCACGATCGCCAGCCTTGAGCATGGTTGGGCGCAGGGTCGCGACCAGCTCGGGCCGAAGGACGTGCTGGTGGTGGACGAGGCCGGCATGATCGGCACCCGCCAGATGGAGCGGGTGCTGTCCCATGCCCGTGACGCCGGGGCCAAGGTGGTGCTGGTGGGCGATCCCGAGCAGTTGCAGGCGATCGAGGCGGGCGCGGCGTTCCGGTCGATCTCCGAGCGGCACGGTGCAGCCGAGATCACCGAGATACGCCGGCAGCGCGAGGACTGGCAGAAGGAAGCGACGCGGGCCTTCGCCACCGGCCGGACGGCCGAGGCGCTGGACGCCTATGCCGCGCACGGCATGGTCCATGCGGCCGACACGCGCGAAGCGGCACGGGCCGAGCTGGTGGACCGCTGGGACCGGGATCGTCGGGCGGAGCCGGACAAGACCCGCATCATGTTCACCCACACCAACGCCGAGGTGCGCGAACTCAATCAGGAGGCGCGCGAGCGGGTGCGAGCGAGCGGTGAGCTGGGCGAGGATCGGACCGTCGCGGCCGATCGGGGCGAACGCGACTTCGCGGCGGGGGACCGGATCATGTTCCTGCGCAACGAGCGGTCGCTGGGCGTGAAGAACGGCACGCTGGGCACGCTGGAGCGGATCGAGGACGGGCGCATGAGCGTCCGGCTGGACGGCGGGCGCAGCGTCGCCTTCGACCTCAAGGATTATGCCGCGGTCGATCACGGCTATGCGGCGACGTTCGGCAAGTCGCAGGGCGTGTCCGTCAATCGCGGGCACGTGCTGGCGACGCCGGGCATGGATCGGCACAGCAGCTACGTCGGGATGACGCGGCATCGTGACGACGTGCAGCTCCATTACGGTCGCGACGACTTCGCCGATCAGGGCCGGCTGGCGCGCGTGCTGTCGCGAGACCGGTCGAAGGACATGGCAGGCGACTATGCGCCGGAGCGCAGTAGCCAGGACCATGCCCGCGCCTTCGCCGATCGGCGCGAGATCCGGTTCCCGGAACTCGCGCGCCAGATGGTCGAGAAGGTCCGCGACAAGGCGCGGGGCATGTTCGCCGGGTTCAAGCCGAAGGCAGCGCCGGAAAAAACGACGTCGCCGGCGATCGGCGCGGGATCGCGCGATGCCCGTCCTGACCAGGCTAAGGCGATCCGCGACTATGCCCGTGTTGCGGCCGACGTGCGGCGGATGAAGACGCAAGGGTTGCCGGTGCTCCCGCATCAGGAGACGGCCGCCCGGCGCGCGATCGAGGCGCTGGACGCGACGCGACCTGATGCGGCGCGCGACCTTGCCTCCGCGATGCAGCGTGATCCCACGCTGATCGAGCAGGCGGCGAGCGGTGACACGGGCGGCGCGGCGCGGGCGATGGCCGAGGAACAGCGTGTCCGCCTTGATCCGGACGCGCGCGCCGATCGGTTCGTCGAAGGCTGGCAGGCGATGCAGCGGCAGCGTGCCGGGCTGGAGCGAAGCGGCGACACGGCCGGTGCCGAACGGTTGCAGGTGAGGATGGAGAAGGCAGCGGGCGGCCTTGCCCGTGATCCGCAGCTTGAATCTGCGCTGCGCCGTCGTGCGCCCGAGCTGGAGATCAGGATCGAGCGCGAGCGGTCTATCGGCGATGCGCTGGCACGGTCGATCGACCCGGGCCGGGAGCGCGACAGGGGCATGAGCCGGTAGCGTTCGTGCTTTCGGGTAGGTTCGTGCTTTCGTGCGGAAAAGAGGGGGCGACATGGACGAGGACGATCACGAACGGGATGCGGCAGCGGAAGCGTTCGAGGGCGTGCGCGGCGAGCTGGCGTTGCTCCGGCGCGCGATCGAAGGGATCGCTGTCCGTGACGATCGGCCCGAACCGCCCGACTATAGCGAGACGCTGGGACAGATTACGAAGCTGGCGACCGCCACCTACCAGCGCGCCGAAATCCTGAGGAAGGCAGCGGAGGAGGAGACGGTCGCGCGCCAGGTCGCGGCCCGGATTACCGGAGCCGTCGCCGAGGACCGGCAGGCGGTGAAGACCGCGGCCGGCGAGCTGCGCGACGCGACGCGCGCCTTGCAGGGCGTCACCGTGTCAGCACGTCGTGGTGACGAGCAGAACCGCTGGCTGACGTTGGCGGCGATCGGCGGGATCGTCGTCGGCATGATCGCATGGGCCGTGTTTGCCGGCATCGTCGCGCGTGCCGTTCCGGCGAGCTGGCAATGGCCGGAGAAGATGGCAGCGCGCACGCTCGCCATGCCGATGTGGGAAGGCGGACAGCGCATGATGCGGACCGCCGCGCCCGAGGCGTTCGCCAACGTCGCCGCAGCCGACCGGATCGTTACTGCCAACCGCGAAGCACTGGAGACGTGTCGGAAGACGGCGACGAGGACGAAGAAGGAGGTACGTTGCACTATCGTGGTGGGTACCGAGAGGTAGCATTGCCCGAAAAACTGATCCTTGAGCGACGAGATCGGCACGGGCAGGGTGACAAGAACAGGGGGGTGCAAATGAAGAAGACGATAGGCGTTTTTGCGCTCGCCGCGGCATTGGCGGCGTGTGGCAGCGAGCAACGGTCGGAAAACAGTACGGCTCAGGCTCGCGAAGCGCCCGTTGGCCCACCCGCGTGCGACAAGGCACGACTGGCCGCGGTCAGCTACGATACGCAATCATTCAGCTGTCCGCTTGATCGCAGTGTCAAAGGCACCGGCAGATTAGTGATCGATAACATCGACATGACGCTTGGTCGCGACTTGAGCGCGGTTGTTGCCGATGCCAAGAAAGCCGGAGCGAAGGTGCAGTCAGGCAAGATTACGACCTTGTCGCTTGTTACCGAAGACGTGTCACCGATTAGTGGTTCGTTTTTCGAAAGACGCAGCTATCGGCTGGCCACGAAGGCGGGAAAAATCGTTGGGATTGCAGGCTGCGAGAACTATCAGTCGGGTCTTTACCGTCACCGCATCCAAGACGGCATGGTCAATGGCTTGGGGGCGCCTCAAAAGTTCGAGGGCGGAATGGCCACAGGGTACTTTTCTTGGCCTGATGGTGCGAGCCTTAGTGTAAGCGGCTCGCCTAACATCGCCCGTGCCGAAATCGGTAAGGCACCTGCGCGCGAGCAATATGAAGAGGGCTTCGGCCCGCGTGTGTTCCAAGAAGTGGTTCACGCGGAAGATCGTCATCCCGGCGATCCGGATGGTGGTCGCACCGAGGTAGCGATGAAGTATTGTATGACGCAGGATGAGTTGAAGAGCATCATGGTCCCGCTTCTTCAGAGCGGGATGCAACCGGACGAGCAATGATCGTACGACGTCGCAACCGGGCGGTTTCTGCATCAAAAACGGGATGCCGCAAACTGCATAGCTGTGATTGATCTCTGGCCCATCGCATGGCGTACAGGGGCAGAGGCAAGGGGGAATAATGCGTAAGGCTGTCGTGATCGGATTGCTTGTCATTGTTGCGGTTATCGCGGGGGCCGTGTTCGTAAATCGGCGTACCATTTGGCCGTTGGAAGAACAGGTTACCGTTCAAGTCCAACTCGACCCCATCCGGTGCCATGAGCAAGGTCGCGACGTGCTTGTCGCCATCGCCAATCGATCAAACACGACGGTGCAAAGCGTAAACGCCGATATTGAGGTCGGGCGTAAAGGCTACTCAAACGGCGTCGCCTCCGACCACTTTTACAGCGACAAAATCATGCCGCCTGGTGCGGTAGAAGAGTACTGCGTCGTCAGGCCAGGTTCACAGATAGCGGGGATGTCGGTAAAGGACGCCGCGCCCTTTGCTGACCCATATCGCAATCTCAGGGACAGCGATCTTACTCTCTCAGGGAAGGCAACGTTGGTCAGCGCAGATTAAAAGGCGGAGCCGGAAATATACGACCTTCGCCTTAGCTGCCTGCCAATACTCGTTGCAGCGCGCGCAAGCTCTAGCGGCCGGAGACGGTAACGGGAAGTTGGCGTTACAACCGTTCGGATGTGACACCTACCGCCCGGCGCTCGCGCAGACGGGCAAGTTCCTTGTGACGCCGTCTCTGGAGGTAAGCCGCGGCCTCCCCGGTATCGATCAGTTCAAGAGCTTTGATCTTGGCATCGATCAGGCTGTCATGTGACGCCTTCCCGCGCGCCGGTCCTAATTCAATATAGAACTTTCCGTCGGCGTTGCTGATGCGAACAGCGATACCGGCGCGGACGATGCTATGTTCACCGGATTGCAGCGTCTTCCAGTTCGGCGAGGAGACGAAGCGTTTCAGCTTGCCCCGATCTTTCAGCATCATGTCGTGATGCTCGCTGGCATCGGTGGTGCCGGTCAGTTTGTCGCAGCAGTCGGTGCCGACAGCCATCGCTCCCCAGCTCGGATGCACGATCGCATAGGAGTAGCGCAACGCCGTGCCGCACAGTTCGCAATTGCCGTTCAGACCGCCCAGGTCGTCGGTCCCCAATAGGAACCAATCGCTGGTGGGCATGATGATCCCATGTTCTTCAGCATGGCATCCCTTGCAAAGCGTTTCGCATTCGGAATGCGCGTATTCCCACGGCTTGCGGCCAGGAATGTAGCGTTTGTGGTGGACCTGAAGGACAACATCGTGATGACCGCGTGAGCAGCGGACGCATCGATCACCGTCCAGCTTGATGACTTCGCCGCGAAAGCGCTTCCAATCGGCGTGATTGTACAGGTTCATTTCGGCACCCGCCTTCTCGACCATGATAGCCTATGGTCGGGTGATACGTAAGGTGAACATTCTAGGCGGCCGCTTTTCTATGACGTAATGGACTGACGTGGAGGCACCGCACGATGAAGACCTATCCCGTTCGCGTTCCGCGTGACCTTTATAGCGGGAGAAACGATGCGCGCCGGCGGAAGCAGGCGAGTTTCAACGACGCCGCGCAAGCGGTCGAACGGTACTTGAACCAGGCGATGGAAGCGGAGCCGGCCGGTAACGCACGCGAGTTCCTGACGATGGACATAGCCCGTGTGCTGCATCTGGACGACGACTTGGCCGATCGCGTCGTCTTCGGGATCGACTGCGGGCATAATGGCGTGACGATCCGTAAGGCTGGCGGGGAGCGCGCCGATGAGAGGTAAACCGGGAACGGTGAAACGACCGGAAGCGGAGCGCGCTATTCGGCAACTCACGCGCGAATGGGCTTCTGCACACGGCGTGCAACCCGGTTCGGCCGAGATGCCTTCCTTCAACGCATTCCATCGTTGGGTTTTGGACCGGGGCGGTGCGGCCTATTTCCAATTTCGTTCGACGCTCGGCCCTCTTGAGGATGCTGAAAGCTGGTTTGACCAGGAGCTGCGTCAGGCTTGGCGCAACTAGGAGGACATGATGACGGACCTGCCCTCACGACGCGAGTTCAAGGTGCTGAAGGCACTCTGCCTCGATACCGTCGAGGACCGCGGGCAATGGCCGGGCGTCGGTGCCGGCACCGAGGCGGCGTTGGTCGCAAAGGGATGGATCGAGCCTGCCACATGCGAGACGTATGATACCGTAGGGTTTCGGGCGACGAAGGCCGGTCACGAAGCGCACGAGGCAGGTTGGAACGCGGGTCTGCGCTAACCGCGATATGGTAGCGTCGGCGATCGAACTGCCGGCCCGCCCGGCGTCATAGCCGTCCGGTTCTGACGCCGGCACCCTGCTCTAGCTTTTCCGCAGCTTGGCAGGCGTCAGAACCTCGCGTTAGTCGCGATCGGCCGAGAACGGCATCATTCTTTGGAGTCTTCCAGCGGGAGGGTGGGTTCGTCGGGTTTGACCTCCGCCGTTTCGGACGGCGGCAGGAATGCGCTTCCCTTCTGTGCCCGACCGCGCGCGACCTCGACTATGCGATCGGCGATGCGGTCCGCGTCGCGCCACTTCATCACCAACTTGCCGGGGTCCATGCCGTAATCCGCCACCACGTCGCGCAACTGCTCGATGTCGAGCTTCGCGAGAGCCTCGCGTAACTCGGACTCGCTGTTTCGGGCGAGTTGCACCGGATCGATCACGGCAGGCGTTCGCCGATTGCTAGGCCGCTTGTGTTCAGCGGGCTTCGCCTGCCGCTTCCGCTCGACAGGGGCCGCCTTAACCGGCTTCTCGTCAGGACCGAGCGCCTTTGCGAGGCGTTCCTGAAAAGCAGGATTGGCCTCCGCTTCGGCGATCACTTCGCGCAGGAGCGCGTTCAGCTTTTTCTTTACCGTCACAGCCCGCTCTCCAGATCAGACCATATCTCCTGAGCCAAGCTGTAGAAGTCGTCGCCAAGATCGCCGGGATACTTCTGCTTGATCGTGCGGGAGTGCGCCTGAAACTCCGCTGCCGCAGCGACCGCATTACCCTGACGGATCACGGTATCCATCACCACCGGCAGATTCTTATCGCTCTTGAGCTGCTTAATGACGTTGCCGTGAACCGTGGAGTTCGCCTGAAACTTGGTCGCGACGATGCCCAGAGGCTCGATGTTCTCGCCGATCGCTTCCGAAAAGCCGGCGACGCGGCCGACGATCTGGGGGATGCCGTAGGTGGACATATAGTCCGGGATCGTCGGAATGATGTAGTGGTCGGAAATCCGCAAACCGTTGAGCGTGATGATCCCGAGGTTCGGGGGGCAGTCCACGATCACGATATCGTATTCATCGATGCGCGACTTCACAGCGCGGTTGAGCAGCTCGATCGGATTGGCCGAGAAGAACTTGCCGGCGGGAGCGGATGCCAGCTTGTCCTGCACGTCGATCAGATCAAGACTGGAAGGCAGCAGATCGATTGTGGTCGCAGACCGGACATCCGACACCCCCTTCTGAAGGGTGGCCTTGATATCGAACTTCCGGTTGTCCGGGTCCATCGCGTCTTGGAACAGGCGCGCAAGGGTGTGCCCTTTGGTGTTGAGGTCGAACCAGCGATCTTCGCCGATAAGCATCAGCGTGGCGTTGGTCTGGGGATCAAGATCGATCACCAGGACGCGCTTGCCCATCGAGGCGGAGAACGTCTCGGCAAGCGCGACCGTGGTGGTCGTCTTGCCGACGCCGCCCTTCAGATTGATGGTCGAAATTACATGGGTCATCGGGGTTCCACTTCGCTTGTTTCGGCGCAGCCAGGCGCGGATGTTGGCTCGGAGGAAAATCGGCCCCGAGGCCAGTTCGGTAACCGGTTCGGGGAAGTCGGAGGCGCGCACTCGCCAGTTGGCGACGGCCTGTCTCGACACGCCGGCCATCTGTGCGACCTCGTTGATCCCTACCAGCTCGTGACCGTTATCCTTGGGCAAACTTCCTCCGTGAACGATGGTCACAAAATCTGTGTATGATGTTCACAGCGGGTTTGCAAGGGGTGTAGGGAATCTCGAATTTCGGCAAAAAGGTCTACCTTTCTCCCATGCGTTCGGTCACAAGCATAATCAGGCGCTTACGAGGGAAGAAAGGTCGAGGTAGAAATGCGTTACGGCTACGCTCGTGTCTCGACCGACGAACAGAACCTTGCTCGCCAGCGCGCCTCGCTCGCGCTCGCCGGGTGCGATCAGGTGGTCGAAGAGGTGGAGAGCGGGGTGAAGGCGCGTCGTCGCCTCGACGCCTTGCTTGAACGGCTGCATGGCGGCGACGAACTGATCGTTTCCGAGTTGGACAGGCTGGGCCGCAGCACCGGCGAAGCCGTGCTGTTGATGGACGAACTTATCAAGCGCGGCGTGCAGCTCCGCGTCCTCGCCCTCCCCTCGCTCGACATCGCGACCAACGACGGTCGGCTGATCGCGGACATTCTCGCCAGCCTCGCCGCGCATGAGCGTCGCCGACTTCGCGAGCGCCAGCGTCAAGGCATCGCTGCGGCGCGATCGTCGGGTCGGCATCTCGGTCGCCCTCAAAAGATGAACGGCCAGCAGGTCGGAGAAGCGCGCGCCAGGTTGGCGGCCGATGAGCCGGTCCCCGTTGTCGCGCGCGCCTACGGCGTCACGCCGAAGACGCTTCGCGCGACGTTGGCGAGATCGAATGGACGTGCCGCGACGCCGGCGCGTCGATCGGCATGAACGGATGCATTCTCACCTTCTCCTCGCCGCCTGTCGGTGCCGGCGATGACGGACACCGAACCTCCGGTCACGCCTGCCCGATCGGCGAACATGTCGAAGGTTCGTGGCAAGAACACCAAGCCGGAGATGGCGGTGCGTCGTGCCGCTCATGCGCTCGGACTTCGCTTCAGACTGCATCGCCGCGACCTGCCGGGCACGCCCGACCTCGTCTTTTCCAAGCGAAAGACCGCGATCTTCGTCCACGG
>MPMC02263977.1_pt1 | contig 26716 bp, 16 predicted proteins | sample 1617281 | NCBI WGS metagenome assembly MPMC02 (sample SAMN05944809, study PRJNA350692) | marine metagenome | biome: marine; feature: ODZ; material: water; isolation source: 100 m water sample filtered on 30 um supor filter | place: Pacific Ocean | collected 2012-04-09 | depth 100m m | reverse complement strand
TCCTTGATACAACAAAGGTTATCTCATCTGTTATTCTTAAACCAAACTTACTTACAAACTCTGAACCCGCACCAAATCCCTCAACATTCACTAAGAACATTTCAATCATATAGCTCTGACTGAATTCAGATTGAACTACTTCCCCAAGAGTTTTATCTTTTAAATGTATCCTAGGAATATAATAGACATCAGATCCAAACAACTTGATCTGTTCATCAACCAAGTCTTGTACGAGATTCTGTTCAGTGGCAATACCACCGTGTTGAGGAAAGTATACTTTTTTCATCCGATCATGTCAAATGGTGGTAATTCGTATGTACTTGCTGATGCCTGTTCAATCTCAGCAATCTCTTTCTCTGCGTCTTCAAAAATAGCTCTTCCATTCATGCTAACTCCACCAGGAAGTTGAACACCATTAAACTTAATTAAGTTTTGACCCCACTGTTTCTTAATAAGAGCAGTAGTATATTTCTTTAAGAAGACATCACTATAAACTTGAGTATGAGTATCAGGATCTAATGCTCTATGACATTCAACAATAACATGAACATCTTCATTCATCATGTCCTGCCCAACATCAAGATACAATCTATCTTGTCTCATATTAAATCTAAACTGAACAAAAGCACCATTGTTAAGTACCATGTCCATAGTTTCCATCCATGTCTTAACCATATAATAGTTAAGGAAGTCAAGAGAACCTACAGCATATAGGTCATTCAAGAAGATCTGATACTCAATACCAAATAGGTTATTTCTTACAGCATTACTTGCAAGACCAAAGACTTTAGATACACCAACAACATCAGAAGGCATTTCAAGATACTTATCTCTTGTTTTCCACTCTGTAGTACCTACAGTAGTTGTGGAAGATTGAGACTGAAATCTCGTCATGTCATCTGTGGTCAAGACATGCTTCATATATGCAAGCTCAACACCATCATAATGACGCATACGATAATATTGAAGAGCATCATCAATTGAGTCTTCTATCTGATCATCATCTACATTGACTTCTAGGACGGGAAAACCTAACTTCCTTAAACAGTAATCTTTTAATTGTGTCCTAGTGGCAGGTTCAGCCATAAAAAATACCCCTAGTTGTCTAGGGGTATTTATAATTCCTACTAACTTTTATTTTAATTTAGTATTCAGGGTTATAAGCTTCAATAGCAGGAGCACCTGATAAAGCATCAATCTCATCACATTTATCATTATTAGCTTTCCTTACATCTTCAATTGCTTGATAGATTGCAAGTGTTCTTGAATTACCACCATAGATCATATCTTGACCTTTAGCTTTCTCAATCTTCCACATATCAGATCCTTCCAATTTTTCAATCCTCTCAGTTGCAATCATTCTTACATAAGATTTCAAAGAAGCTTTATTTTCAAGAGCTCGTTGCTCACGCATCAATTCAATCTCTAGATCAATCTGTTCTGCTTTGGTCTTACCAGCCCAACGAAGATCAAATCCATTTCCAGCAGCATTTAATACATAATTAGCAGGAACATTATCCTCAAGATCAATTGTGCCATCAGCAACTTCAATTACGATATCTAGAGGTGACTCAAGATGAATATTACTATTAGTATCATAAACCGCAATCACTTGTGCCTGCGAAACGAGTACTTCCCCGTTAATCATAATCCCGCCAGCAGCAGGATCTTTCCGATAGTGTACAAATTGTGCCATTGTTATTAACCGTTGTTTTGTTTAGAAGGAATAAAAGTATTTAAATATTAATCACCAATTAACTCAGCATCTTTTATCTGAGTATTGAATAGATCAGTATTATAATAAGAAGGAATCAAAGCAGGATATGCTGTACTGTAATATGGAGTATCAATCATACGTGTGCATTGCCCACTCTGTGGACTAAAATCACCAACATCATCCAACCGCTCCATTTCACGCTTCACCCTAACCATCCTGTAGTACATACCTTCACCACCATCGGTGTTGACTTGTCTAGACATCAAGAAATCATTCTTACCTACTGGACAAGGCTGGTGACCATATGTACTGTCATTGTGGTGACAGTATATAAATTTACCATCACTAACCCTAATAATACATCCCATAATTCCCGCACCGTAATAGTACGAAGGACAGTATGCCCAAACATATTGACCATCGGAAGTTACTTGCCATCTTGCACCATACTTCTGACCTTGTTCGTAACCGTATGAGGTAGTATAACTCATGTTATGTTGAGAACCTTGAGCTGTACCATCTGCATTCCAACGATGGATCCAAGCACCATAATGAGGAATCATCTGGAACATAACAACCTTGTCGTCGTCACAAAGAACTGTAATACAACGATAATTATCTTCGCTGGTCTGGTTACTGGGTTTACCACTGGAGTCAGCGTACTGCGTAACATTCGCCGCGTTGTTGAAGTGATCATACAACTCACCACTGCTATGCTCGTCCCTACCACTATACTGCGGAGTATTATTATAATGGATATTGCAATTTGTAGCAACAGCTCTTAAATCTGGAACATTAGAATAAACAATTGGCCTGAATACATATGAAGTATTCGTTTCCATCATACAGACTTTATTTGTCTTCTTGTTATAGCAAGCACCACCAAACATTGATTGGGACCACCTACAAGTAACGTTCATGTATCCACCATAACCACCCTGTTGGTCAGCGTAATAACAGTTAGCACTTCTTTGACCGAAGCGTACCTGATGAGTACCACCGTTACGATGAGTCCACCAAGCCCAATCTTGCTTAGTTTCATTCACAATGACGTTACAATCTCTAAATGCATGACCAGTATGGTTAGCACCTGGAGGACCACAACGCAACCAACCACCAAAACCACTTTGCTGTGCTGGAGTGAACATTATGTGACCCAAATAACCAACAAACGCTGTAATGGAAGGTCGTTCACTGTTTGTGGTAGCAGTACCCCCAGTTTCATAATGCGCATGAGACGCATAGTTCTGCATAAATTCAGATGCTTGACTGCTATAGGTACGATAAGAACCATAATGGTTGCCACCAGAACCTCTAACGTTTGATAGAAGGTTCAAGTTATGATCATAGCAGAAAAAACCACCACCACCATCTGAGTGCTCCATTGAGTAAACAGTGAAACATGGTTGACACCACGGATCTTCATGTGTTCCTCCTGATGTAGAAGCTACAGCTGCTACTTGTGTTACGGATCTTCCCATTTTTAATTCCTAGATGATTTTATAGAGTTTACTTATTAACCGTCAATACCGTATGCTACGGCATTTACTGCAGTATTAGCTGCTTGAACGTACAAACCATTACTTGCACTAAGAACAATACCTGTTCTTTCTAACACTCCATTAGCAGGAAGTGAAGTATTGAATTCAATTAGATTTCCCGAAGTACCAGCATTACCCGATGTATCTGAAATAGAAACCTGAACTGTCGTTGCAGCTGCATCAGTATTACAAAGGTTCAAGGTTGTGACCTTTGTATCTGTTCCTGTTGGTGGTGCAACAACTTCAGTCCACGTGTTAGCAGCTGAAATATGCACTTTTCCGTATACGCCTGAAGCCATTTTGGGTTACTCCGTTTATATCAATCGTTTGTTGTTTAGTTATTTATATAAGGTGATTATACAGCAGCCATAAAGTATGCTGCTTGAGTCACCGTTTTGTTGTTATGAATTACAACAGCACCTGCTGTAGCAAACTGTGTATGATCCGCGTTAGCAAGATCTGTAATAACAGTTTTACCCATCATAGTTGTTTCTGTAAGAACATCAGTTCCGTTGATAGTCAATCCTTGACCAGTTGGAAGTTCAACACCTTTGTTGAAATTAAACTTGTCATTGGAAGCCAACCACTTAATGGTCTTGTCGGTTGTGCCCTTGACGGTAATACCACCTGTATCGGCGGTAGTATCTGTGGCACCACCTGTAGCAAAGGTAGCAGCAGTAGCAGTTCCAGATCCACCAAAGGTAGTATCAAGAGTTACTGTAGTACCACTAACAGCAGTTACAAGAGAAGCTGCAAGAGTAACAGTACCACCACCACTGTCAAGCGTAATTGCTACGCCAGGAGCGATGTTGTCTGTATCAGATACGTTAGTAATCTGATTAGTACCCTGTGCGATATCACCAGTAAATGTACCAACAGCAACAGTACCCAATTCAATGTTACGATCCTTAGAAGTCAACGTAACAGAATTAACTGAAGTTGTAGTACCTTTAACTGTGAGGTTACCTCCAATAATGAAGTTACCACCAACAGCATCTAATTGGTCAACGTATGTCTTAACAGCCTTCTGTGTGGGACATTTAACGTCACTGTTCTGAGACAATGTACCATCAGTAGAGAATTCGTTAATAGCAGCACCCAACTGAGCACCGATAGAACCAAGTCTCAAGCTTGACAGACCTGAAAGGTCAAACGCAGAAGCGTCTAGTGTTGCCTTACCAGTTGCCTGTTCAACCCTAAAGTACTTACCAACAGCGAAGTTACCATCTTGGTCAGTAGATACGTAGTAAACACGACCAGGACGATCCTCATCTGTTTCTTGTGAAGGAACATTAGGTGAGATTGGAAGACCAGGCCAATTAGTATTAGCTTTACTTCCAGTACCAACATCCAAGAAGTCGTGAGCAGTCAAGCGAACCTGAGAGTAACGATAGCGGATCTTAATTCCTTGTCCATCTCCAGCTTCAATAACCTTCTCATCAGCCATCTGTAGTGTACAGATACCAGTTGTGTCAACTGTTACGATAGTAACCCTAAAGAATTCATTATCAATTAACAGATAATCAGTAGCATCAAGACCAATGTTTGCTGCTTTAACGCGAATAGTTGTATCAGTAACCTCAACATCTTCAATCAATTCATCCTGTGAAGCAACCTTAGTATTTAAGATTGTAATAACAGCACCATTATTATGTCCGATAGCAGTTGTTCCTTCCTGAGCACGATCTGCTCTAACAGATGTTGCTGAAGGGAATGACTGAATTGTGAACAATTCATTACCAATAATAAGGTGACCACCAATGGTCATTCCTGTAACAGTATTAACTTCCATGTCAACAGGACTTGATGCACCTGCTGTCACTGCAGCATTCAAACTAGCACCACTACCAGCATCAGCAAATAGTGCAACAGTAGATACACCTTCATGTGTTGCAGCACTGGTTCCTAACCTACCTCTTTCAACTGTTAGAGTACCACGTCCATCAGGAGCGCTGTAACTAGAGTTGGAGATAACATACGAACCGCTATCATTATTAGTTCCATTATCATCAAGAGAAACAGAACCACCTTGATCAGGACCAGTTGTTAGTCCAGTAACAGTAAGAACGAATCCTTTCTGTCCTTGAACAGCATCTGTATTGTTTACAAGAGTTGCTTGTACACCTGATGTACCACCTGTGACTGTTTCACCCTGTTGGAAGGTTCCCTTAATTGGGAAGTAATATAAGAAACCAGAATTATTCTGGTCATTGATCAATTCACCAACAGCACCTGATGTAGAACCAGTAAGTCTCTCTCCAATTGTAAGTGTTCCAGTAAGAGGATTAGTTACATCAATTGTAAGGCGAAGACCCTTAATGTTACCATCAATGGTTGTCTCAGAAGAATCATATCCTCTAGCAATTGCACCGTACTTACCATAAGATGAGTTACCAGTAACAGCACGGATCCTACCACCCTTAGTAGCAGAGTAAGAAATGTGTGCGTAGTATGTAAACGAAGATACAATTTCAGTTGCAGCAGCGTTCGTGATAAAGAATCCAACACCACCGTTTAATACTTGGGTGTAGGAGTCAAACACCATTGACTTGTAAGAAGGTGCTGACGTTAGATTAAAGTGATTGTGTACAGCACCATCAAGAAGAACACCAACAGCTGCATCAGCAAAGATGGTACAGTTTTGAATGTATGGTGATTTTTGAATAGATGAATTAGGGTTAAACCTAAAGAAGACACCCTTAATTGTTGCGATATCTAGATTCTTATCATTGGCTGCATTAGGTTCAAATCCACTCATGCCTTCAAATACCAACTCTTTAAGTGTAGTATGTGAACCAAGCAAGCACATAGTAGACTCAGCATTAGTGCGAGTTGCTACTGTTGAAATTGTAATGTATGGATCTGTTGATGTAGTTGCAGAAACACTGTTATTAGCAATTGCTGTAGTAACAATACCAACAAATGTTGTTAATGCACTAACAGGAACAGGACACATTGGATTTACACTATCAGCTGATAATGTATTATCCGTTACTTGTGTTTCAGTGTTGCCAGCAGAAGTAGAAACAACAATGTTTCTCATTACCTCAGTACCAATTGTTTCAACGTAATTGGCTAGTTGAGTATCTTGAGTATCGTCTCCAGTAATATCATATGCCGCACCACCAGTAATTAATAGTGAAGTATAATCATAAACTTTATTATTACCACCTGCTTTAACGTTATATGAAATAGCATCAATCAACTCAATCAAACGAGTCTTAACAGCAGACTCAGTACCAGCAACAGCACCTACGCTTGCTACGTGACGATGATATGCTTCCCAAGCAATGAATGTCTTGTTTGCTGTAAGTAATGCAGATGCATCTGAATTAATGTTGCTTATAATATCAACATACTTATCAGATATAGTCCATTCCCCACCAGTAAGGTTCATCAAGTGAACATTGTTTGCATAATCAGAGTCTAGAACCATAGCACTCTTAGTGCCAAGATCGTTCCAAACAGTATCACCAAACTTAAGATGAGTTACATTGCTTGCAAGTGTCAAAGCCTGCATATTGGAATCACCAGATGCAGGTGTAATAACAGAAGTTCTTAGGTTATCACCATAAATTGAGACGAACTCAGGAACAATAATTGGTAGAGTTTCTTCGTACTTACCTGACTTAACGAAAATTGTGTATGGATTAGCAGCAGAAGGAGTTGCAGCACCTGTCAATGAACTAATAGTATCACAAGCATGTCTCAGTGATGCAAATGCCCTAGAGATATTCTGACCATTATTAGTATCAGCACCATCCTTAGTAACATAGTAAACAGAACTAGTTACATTATTCTGTTCCCAATTTGGAAGTAATGGATTACCACCAACTGTCAATACCTGTCCACTTGCCGCTGCTTGCTCTGCTGCGGTGCCTGTAGACCCTGCTGGTAGTGCAATCCTATTAACACCACTTGCCGCCTGATACAGCATGTCTCCAGTCTCTTGGAGAACCTGTGCAGCAGAAGCACCCTGTGCTAGGTAGTTCCAATAGGATCCACCTGGATCCAATTCAGGAGCTGTAGAAGCACCAGTAGTATCGGAAGTCTTACAAACGTATGAGTTAGAGTTTCTGTTAACAACATCACCCAACTGATAAACAGTTGCCGAATCCCAAGCACCATTCCAATTAAATCCTTCGTTAAGTAGTGTCCAAGAACTAGTAATAATTGGAGCAGTACCAGTAGAACCTACAATATTTACATATGTGTTACCACCATATCGTACAACATCACCAGGAGCATATGTTGTTGCTGCGTTATACACACCTTGAGCAGAGAAACCAGTTGTAACTACTTCCCAATTAGTGGTATCTAGGTTAGGAGTTGTAGCAGTTGTGTGTGTTGAGGTGCTAATGTAGCTATAACCTCTATACGTTACAATATCACCCTTCTGATATTCAGTAGTACCATTCCAAGTATCTTCAAAATTTAGACCTTCTAAGTAGACACTATACTTTGTAGTATCAAAAGTAGCACCAGATAAATGACCTGTGATTGAACGATATTGTGTATTACCATACTTAACAACATCGTTAATCTTATACCAAGTAGTGGCTGCCCAATCTCCTTTATTGGCAACACCTTCTCCTTGGAGATCCCAGCTTAAGCTCTGACTATAAAAATCGTTTTGGGAAGCTACCGAAGTATGATTAACAATACAAACATATGTGTTTGCACCGTACTTAACGATATCGTCAATGACATAAGCAGTGGATGCAGTCCAATCAGAACGCCACTTAAACTTCAGTCTACCGAGTCTAAAATCTGCCATTTTTAAAAATCCTACTTAGGTCCGTTAGTTGTGTGATCATAATCTTTATTTAGTCTTGCGACTAGGTAACCGTCATCATCAATAAAATATGTCAAGCGTCGGAAGTCAAACCTGAACTGTTGATATTTATCATCAGTATCATTTGTATACTTCTTATCACCTGCATCAGCAAGGACATATTCTGTTCCTTGAAGAAAATCTGGATACTCTTCACCATCTGTACGATGAAAATCAAAGACTACATCGTCTGTTGATCTTGCATTCGTATAATGCAACATACCGTCTTTGTCTCTGCGAAGAGCATGTACGGTAAAGTCATTTGAATTATCAACATTTTGTTCTTGTGTTGCAGTACTTGCGCTGAGATATAAACTCATGCCATGATCCTCCAGTAAGTTCCGTCCCAAATAAGCTTAATATATAACCCCTGAACATCAAGAATAAATGTATCATCTACATTTCCAAATTTATTCAAGAACTTTTGGCTATTATTAGCACCAGTGGTTGTCAACGTAACATTATTTATAGCCCACGTTCCTTTAAAATCCACTACTTCCAATACATCTCCTACATGAGGAACTACTCCATTGGATTCAAATGGCATATTTAAAGTCAAAGCTTGACTGGTACTGTCTACAAGATACTTAACTCCAGTAGAAAGTGATCCACTAGAATCAACAACTTCCCAACGAGCTCGTTGGAGTTCAAAGCCTCCAATGTCACTACCATCATGAACTACTGCTGTTTTCTTATCGGTATCAACCGTAATTTCAGCAACTGCACCTGTGAATAGAGCATGTTCTGGAGTAGTGCCTTTTCTGAATTGTACCTGAGTTGTCATTATGTACGCACAGTTTTTCTCAATTCTATTTATGGTTTATATAATCCAAACCTGCGTATTAGGTGGTTGCCAGACTATAACCTGAACGAATGCTGTTCCACGGATTCTTGTAGTACCACTACCAATGTATGGAGCACGAGCAAATGCCTGATCAACATTATTAACATTAGAGATTCTTCCAGAACCCTGATATCCAAAGGCACGAGTGAGATATCCCTCACCTTCAATTTCAATTTTAACGAATGGCTGCTCTGCAAATGTGAGTAGCGGATCTCCTGATGTACTCCTGACCGCAAGTGTTCCACCTTTGCTGAGTTCTCTGGAAGTTCTTGCTTCTGATATACGTTCTCCAAAGAAGGAGAAGAGCATATCTCTTTCTGTTGGATTGAAGGTGAGAGATTCTGCTGCACCAGAGAATGTTGGAACAGTACCAAATCCAACGTAGTCTCTTGCTCTGGTTGTATGAGCACTGCCACTGAGAGGTATTGTACCTTCGCCAGTGTGTGCAAACCTGACAAGAACTCCTGCTTCTCCAGTGGTGGACAGGGTTCCTGTTCCAATTTCTCTCGTGGTAGTAGACTGTGTACCAGCTCCATTGAAGGAGAATAGTAACTGCTTCTCGTCGGGATTGAAGGAAACAGATTCCGCAGAACCACCGAGTTTTCTGAATGTACCAGAACCAATATAATCTTTTGTGAGTTTGCTTGAAGATTCTCCAGTAACAGAGAATAGAATCTGTTTCTCTTCTGGATTAAATCCAACTGCTTCTGCAGATCCACCAAGATTGTAAAGTGAACCAGTACCAACAATATTGCGATGAGTAGTGAAGCGACACTCACCACTAATTTTGGTCTGAACAAATGGTTGCTCTGCAAATGTAAGTAATGGATCTCCAGATGTACCAGAGAATGTAAGAGTTCCACCCTTGCTAATTTCTCTGACAGTAGTACTGTCTGATCCTTCTCCAATAAAGGAGAAGAGCATTTGCTTCTCTTCTGGATTAAAGGTGAGAGATTCAGATGCACCAGCAATTGTAAAGATAGTACCAGAACCAATGTTATTTGGAACCCATCTAACTCTACCTTGACCAGATATACTGAAGGTTCCAGAACCATGGAATGCTTGAGTTGTGAGAACTGGATCTGCTTTTCCAGTAATATCAATTTCAACCTGCTTGGTCTCAGCAACACTAAGAGATTGACTACCCTCACCTGTGAAGGAGAATAGAAGCTGCCTTTCGTCTGGATTGACGGTAAGAGATTCTGCTCCTCCACCAAATTTCCTGAGTGTACCAGAACCAAAGTGAATAAGAGAGAATCTAATGATACTCTCGCCATAAATCCTGTACAGACCTTGAGTTTCGTATGTAGATCTGGTTGTAATAGATGCACCACCAAATCCAAAGAGAACACCACTTCCACTTTCGGATGAAGTCCTCTTCTCTGAGATGCGTTCTCCAATAAAGGAGAAGAGCATCTGTTTCTCTAGTGGATTGAATGTTGCAGACTCTGCAGATCCACCAAGTTTTCTGAAAGAACCGAATCCAATAAATGGTCTTGTTCTCGTAGTATGTCCAATACCAGAAACAGGAATTGTTCCGAATGGCTGCTCTGAGAATGTAAGTATCTGTGTTGATAGACCAGTAAGAAGAATATCTCCTGATCCAATTTCTGTAACAGATTTCTTCTCTGACAGACGTTCCCCGATAAAGGAGAAGAGCATCTGCTTCTCTTCTGGATTAACAGTAAGAGACTCTGCTGCACCATTGAGTACTGGAATAAATCCTGTACCAATAATATGGGGAACCCAATGTGTCTTGGCAATACCAGTAACAGGAATTGTACCCGAACCAGTCCAATGAGGAACGTATCTTGTTGGCCAAGCATCGCCAGTAAATACAACTCTTGCTGTATCCTCTGGAGGATTGGCAGTGAAGCTAACCTGATGTTCGCCAGTGAAGGAGAATAGAAGTTGCCTTTCTTCTGGATTAACAGTAAGAGATTCAGCAGCACCATTGAATACTGGAATGTAACCAGTACCAATGATATGTGGAACCCAATGAGTCTTGGATTCTCCAGTTGGTATCTTGATACCACCTTTAGATACCCAAGAAGGTTGCCAATCATAATGATCCCATCTACTAAGAGGACCAGGAACAAACTTGAATAGAACTTGACCGCCAGCAGGTACGAATGTGATAGATTCAGCACCTGAACCCCAAGACCACATCCGTCCCTTACCAAAGGTACGAAGACAGAAATTAGTTTTAGAAGCACCGTATACCTTGACTGGAGGTTCAGCAGGTGAATCCCACTGAGGTGGTACAGTAACCTCTGCTTCACCTGTAATGGTAATACCATGTCCAGACCAATGAGCACTATCACCAGTAAAGACTTCACTGAATGTAAGGATAGGATCGCCAGAACTACCCCTAATAGTACTGATAGTACCAAAGGGACATTCCTTACCAGTGTCATCAAGGATCCAACCATAATCAAGAACTAAATCTTCTGGATCATAAATGAATCCATAATCATAAATTGATGATGGTGAGGAAACTACTGAAGGTACATTATATGTAATACCAGATGCAACAGATAATGTAGTTCCAGGAACAACTTGTGTGCATCCACTTGTCGCAATAGTATTAGATGTTATAGATCCACTAACAGGTACACAAGATGCTAGTGAAGCATCAACCAATAATCCATAGTCAATTTCTGGTGGATCATAGCAGACATTAAGATCGTATACTTCAGTATGCTTCTCATTTGCAAGTTCTGTAGGTTCTGGAATTCTAGTACGTAATTTGAGTGTGCCAGAACCAACCCAAGCAAATGATGTTGTAGCAACAGTACCATCAAAGTTCCATAGACTTCCATCTCCAGCATATCCATACGTAATGAGTGGATCACCAGAAGTTCCAATGAAGGAGAAGAGCATTTGCTTCTCTTCTGGATTCCAAGTTGCAGACTCAGCAGCACCAGAGAATTTCCTGAGTGAACCAGATCCATTCCAATTAGGTACAAAGTTCTGCTTGGCAGTGCTACCAATCTTGAATAACCCACCACCTTGAACATCCTTACCAGAAGTTTCAGCAGAACCACTAAGTGCTCTGATAGTTCCAGTACCAATTTCACTAGCATATAGAGGTACACGTGCTACACCAGAAACATCAATAAATCCACGACCAACCCAATTGGGTGAGAATCTAGTTGCAGCAGTACTACCAATCTCAATGGCACCATAAGGAATACCATGAGCATGAGTTCCAAGAATCCAACCATAATCGTCAGATGGACTTGCAACCTCAGAAACTAATCCATAACCAAGAGTAGTTCCTGGAGTTGTAATCTGATTAGGAACAGTATATGTTGCTCCTAATGTTACAACTTCACCTTGATCAATTTGTATAACTCCTGACGAACCAGTAGTATTACTACTAATAGTCTGTGTAGTTAATACTGTAACAGGTGTCTGTGTAGTATCAACTATTAATCCATAGTCAAGATCAACTGATGGTACGAATGCACTGAAGTTATAACATTCAGTATGCTTCTCGTCTGATAATTCCCATGCGAGACTACTAAGTATTCTCCACCTAATATCAAATAATGGAGTATCTGCAAGTTTCTTAAGATTAAGTTGCTCAGGTTTATCTGATCTGAGTTTAATCTTACCTGATCCAACCCAATCAAATGATTGCTTCTCTGCTTCAAGTGTAGCAAAGTTTCTAATTCTTCCTGAACCAACATAAGATTCAGTATGCTTCTCACTAGTAATACCACCAGCGAAGGAGAATAGCATCTGCCTTTCAAGTGGATTCCAAGTTGCAGACTCAGCAGATCCACCAAGTTTTCTAAGTGAACCAGAACCATTCCAATTAGGTACAAAGTTCTGCTTGGCAGTACCACCAATATGATATAATCCATCTCCTGGCTGGAGTAGACTGAAGTTGGTAATAGAAGCACCACCAATTTTTGATATAGTACCAGTACCAAATACACTAGCGAATAGAGGAAGTATCGCATTACCGCTAATCTTAATGCCACCACGTCCAACCCAATTAGGCTGGAATATAGAACCAGCAAAATTATCAATCTTAATGCCACCTTGAGGCATAAGATTACTACCATCATAAATGTATCTCCAATCCTGCTGCATAGATGCAGGAACGGTAATAGTACCCCAATCAACTGTGCTGGTAGGAGTATTAACTGAAGCAGCTACCTGATATGTTTGACCAGATGCAACTCTCGCTGTTGCATCAATTTTAACAATGCATCCAGTTGCATTACCAGATACATCTCCATTAATACTTTCTTCTGTTGTGCAAACAGAAAGTGATCCGAAATCACGTTTAGTAAATTCAACAATAGCAGAACTATTGTAATTCTCAGTATGCTTCTCATCCGAAAGTTCATACTTGATACTTGCAAGAGGTCTACTCTTGATATCTTCAAGTACCCAATCACCAATTTCTTGTAATGTGTATAGTAAAGGTTTCTTACTTACTACCTTAATCTCACCAGATCCATTCCAAGCAAATACTTTATCTTCCTCTGCATTAGAGAAGTTCTTAAATATTCCAGAACCATAGTAATGATCAGTTGTTCTCTCAATAAGTTCTCCATTGAACGAGAAGAGCATTTGCTTCTCGTCTGGATTAACAGTAATAGATTCTGAACTACCAGATAATTTTCTAAGTGAACCACTACCATTCCAATTAGGAACGAATACAATACCACCATTTCCTTGTAGCGGAAGGATTCCCCTGCCGTCAATGGCAGGAGAATAATCAACATCCGCAGTACCATGTACTGTGAAACTTCGGACCTTACCATCAGTGATCCAACCGTATACAGCAGGAGATGTCTGTCTACCAAATGATATAAGACTTCCTTCACCAACCCATGCATTAGTTGCGGCTGCTTCAGCAGCACCAATAACTCTCGTGAATCCAAAGGATTCTAGATTGCCAACATGAACGACACGTCCATATTCAACCTGTGTTGCATTAAGGTCTGCAACTAGACCATTATTACTTGTGCTTGTAACATTCTGCGTTATTGATCCGAAGTCAACTTCGGTATACAGATCAATAATCGCTGGATGATAACTATATGATTTACTCTCTTCAACAATGTTGAAGAATAATAATCTACTTGGTGCTGGTACTAGTACACGATTACTTTGAGGATCTAAGTTACCACCTAGTTCATTAGTTATCCATGTATAGATTGGACCATTTTGATGTGGTACATATCCTTCGGGTACATCTTGCTGTGATGTCTGAGCACCACTAAGTATTCCTAGTCCTGATCTGTAGCTTTGAGTATTGTATATACTAAGATCTGCATACTGTGCAAGAGTACCACTAATATCACTGAGTGGTACTGCTGGACCCTGGTGAAAATCAAAACTATCTAAACTTCTAGCAGACAAGCCAGACAAAACATCAGACCTATAATCAGATAAAGGTCTTGAAACTATTCCTCCTGACTTATAAGCATAGAACATAGCAACCTAAAGTCCAATAAAAAAGGGGATTGCAATTGCAACCCCCACAAAGTAAAGAATATAAACTGGGTATATCCTATGTATAATCAGTCAAGACTTACATTCAGTGTGACTTTAATTTGGTCACCGTTGTTCTGAATAGCATATGGACCATTTGTAAATCGTTCTGCGAAGAAGATACTTGAGAACAAAGTAGCATCTCCAGTTCCCTGCAGAGCAGGTGTTGTGGTAAATGTACTTGCACTAGGTGTTTCAAATACTGTGTAGTGAGCATCAGTAATTGAGTTAGTTGTTCCACCCTTAACGTAAATAACATCTCCAGGATTCAGTTGATGATTAATAGCAGAACCACCAGGATCTGATGTTACAACAGAGAAATCAAACCTAACTTGATCGTTACCGTTTGATACCTGAATGTTATCAATCAATGCATTGCTCAGATAAACACGAGGACCAATCTCACCAGTAAGTGTCTTATAGTCAATACCAACAACTGTTGTGTTTGCAGCAATACCATTAGGAGTTGCTGTCTGAGAAACTGCTTGTCCAATAGTTAGATCTTCAGCAACATTAACTTTGAAAGTAGCAGTACCAGAAGCAGCACCTGTGAGTGCCTTACTTAGGTAGACATTGGTTCCAGAAACACCAACTACAGTTGTGCCATCAGCAATACCTGTACCAGATACACGCTGACCAGCAGCAATGTTAGTAGCAGAGTCAACTGCAATTTCATATGTACCAGAAGTACCAGAAGAAATTGTTGGAGTTACATCAACATCAAGAAGGTTAATATAACTGTAACCAATAACTCCCTTATTACCAGTCTTGGCAATTGTAGTTCCAGCAGCAACTGATCCACCATCAGCAACACCTTGAAGTGTAAAAGGCATGTTATTTGCACGTGCTAGGTAGTAACCATATACGCTACCAGCAGCAGCGTCAAATGTAAAAACTTCTTCAGGATAGGAAGCGGTAGAACGTCCTCTACCAAAGCTACATGCAGTAGCACTCATATCAGCAGTCAACTGTTGACTCAATTCAAGATCTGTTCCTTGAATGTCAACAACATAAGTGTTTGTAGGAATGCCAGCACCTTCAGCATAGTCCCCTTTCTTAATGTCTGCTGCCGAATCAACTGTAATAGCATACGTACCAGAAGTACCAGTAGCAGTTCTACCAGTAGCAACAGCATTTAATTCTGTGGCGATAGTCCAACGGTTACCATTAACAAGGATACCATATTGATCCTCAAAGTTTTGATCTTCCTCAGTCCTATTATTTTTAACCTCAGGATACCCAGTTGTAGGTTCAGCACCATACCCACTATTATTACTAGCATTGTATGGTTCAAAATATGCTGTACTTGAGGGAACATCCGACTCAGAAGGAGTGGTGTTACTCGTAAACAGTTTTAGTACCAGATTCCTAGGGATCTGATGGGTCGCATTTAATAAGGTGCGGAGTGAATCAATCTCACCCTGGTCTGTGACTAGAAGTGCCATCTAAAGTGTCTCCTCGTGTTTCTTCCTATATGAACTTATTTATAATAAAGTTAGAGTGCGAGCTTCATAGACACTACGCATCTCTGTATATTTATCGCATACACAATTTCAAACTGTAGAATATCTCCAGAATTTAGAGTGGGACTCCACGTTGAAATGGTTGTATTTCTATTTATCCTCTGATTACTTCCTGAATTGATATTTCCTAACTGTGGTCTCTCTGTACCAGTGATAGAAGAGAAATTAGGGAAGTTGGCATAATCTGATTTATGAATATCAAATTCAATTTGACCTTCTTGATCAGCAATGACAGTCCAAGACTGTATCTTTCCAGTTACATCAAGAGTCATATCTCCTTTAATACCTGAAGCCATTGGTGAAGATCCAGCATCAACAACAAAGTTAATTGTTCTTGTAAGATCAGCAGTTGTAGAAAGTGCTACAACATATACTGTATCAGTTCCACCAGGAGCAGTAGTAAAGATAAGATTTGTTCCACTAACAGTATAATCTATACCTGGAACTTGTACCAACCCATTCAATGATACAATTAATTGCTGATCATTAATTACTGTATATGGATCACCAGCACCATCTATTAATGGAAACCCAATATTTGTTCCATTAAATATCCATCCTGTAGTATCAAGTATTTCATTACCATACTGCAGATATTTACTAGGAATCTCATAATTGACTCCAACATTATACTTCTTCTGAGGTTCTGAAAGAACCTGATAATTAGAAGTCTTTACTGCAACATTATAATTAGGCATCAGGTCACCCCAGGAGTTACTTCAACTATCCCCTCTATGACTCGTGTTTTCACACTTTGCGGTGATGTTAAAACAATATCATAAACATATCGTCTTGGATCTAATGCAGCAGTAGCAGCATTTGCCAAACTAATCTTTAATATACCATTATAACGATCAACAAAATCAACAATAAAATTTGTTGATGCTGTCGCATAATAACTTTTCTTCATCTTAGCTTCTGCTGTATAACCAGTCAGATTAAGAGGTGTTGTATTATCTTCGTTCTGGATATTAAAGGTGGCATCCCAATCCGTTCCTCGTTCCAGTAATAGATTTAAAGGGATTGCTGCCATTTATTTACCTAGACTAATTTTTATTTATTCGGTAGGAGGTTCTACTATTGTAGAAGGTTCGTTGTTTTCTGTTTGAGAATTCAAAAGTTCCAAAGTTTCAATACCACCTTGTAACTTTGTTTTATACTCCACCAATTGTTTCAGAGTATTCTCTGCTGCTTGAATTTTAGAATCTGCATCTTTAATCTGCTTTTCAAATTCAACTCTTAAACTTGCGGGATCCATAATAACAAAGGATAATAACTCTACTATTTATGCAGACTACTGAAGTGTAATAGCACCTGAATCTCCATAAACAATATAGTCATTGCTAGCCACGCACATTAGAATACATACTCCCCTAGGAGCTAGTGTTAGATCTCCATCATTAACATCTCCACTCATACGAAGAGTAACACTATTTCTAGTAATGCCAATTCCATTAATAACACTCATATTATAAATCGTGATTTGATCTCCTTGTTGGAATGTATTACTAGATGGAATAACTACATCATTATCATTAACAACCAGTTTTCCTGCATCTCCTGATACTAATGTATAGGTACTGCCGCCTTGATTATTAACTGCAAGAGATTGTGCTGGATGTGTATGGGATATTGGTGCATATACAGTATCATGATTATGATTTACTGATGCAAACGGACTAAGATCTGGAGGAGTATATGTAAAAATTCCTGTAGTATTATTATAACCAAGTGCTCCACTACCAGAAGCAGTGTCTGTAGTAACACTCAAAGCAAAAGAAGCACCACTAGCAGTGGTTTTCATAATATATGCTAGAGCATAATATGGAGGTAAATTTGCATTAGTTGATGTTACACCTTGATCAATTATATCATGAGTATGAACTGGTGTAGTTGAAGTAGTATGACTATGATCCCCTGTGCTCTGAGTAGTGTGACTATGATCACCATTACTATTAATACTGATTGAGTGATTATGATCACCATTACTATTTACAGTCACACTGTGGTTGTGATTTTGGGTAACACCTGCTGTGGTTCCACCATGTGAGTGTGAACCTGCATTAGTGGTTGATGCACTCTTATTTCCACCACCATTATTTTGTGGATTATCCATTGCTTCAAAAGAACTTCCATGCTGTCCATCAAATGTATTAGCACCCCACCGATGATCATGATTTCCAGTAGTATTGGTAGTAAATGCATGATAATGATTTTGACTTTGATTTCCAACACTTGTACTATGACCATGGCTTCCACCATTATTTGCTGACCCACTATGACTATGATCACCATCACTATTCACAGTGTGAACGTGACTTCCCGCACTATTAACAGTGTGCCCATGATCACCATTTCCTTCTGTTGTCCCACCATGATCATGATTGACTAGAACGGCATCTTTACTACCACCTGTCTGATTCCCACTTCCTTCAACACCTGTTACAGCATTTCCACTATCATCATCAGAAGCAGCAATAATAAATTTATCTAATAAGTTTGGTGTTCCATTGTTACCATCACACAAGGCCCATCCTGGTGGAATTGTGGCAATAGTGCCAGACCACATACAAATAGTACCTATAGAAACAGAGTCATTCCCTGTACTACCACTTCCACCAACGGCATCTGGAACCCATCCACTACCATCATATTTTAAAACATTTCCTGTAGAAGGAGTACCTGAAACATTAGCAAGATCTCCTAGGTTTGTTGGGATAGTGGGTTTGTTTAATACCCCACCCATACCACTAGTTGCATCCCAATCTGTTTGTACTTGACCTTCAGGTACTGTTGGTTTATTCTTAATGAAATCTAACGCACTCGTAGATGTTTGATTCCAATCAGATTGAATTTGTACATTAGGAATAGTTGGTTGGTTAGTTAAACTATTATAATCTCCATCAAAAAATGCGGGTTTATTAAGTATCTCACCCATTGTACCAGTAGCATTCCAATCAGATTGTACCTGTGCTGCTGGAATAGATGGGGGTGTGTATGTAAAGACTCCGTTGGTATTATTGTAAGCAAGTGCTCCACCACCTGTAGATGAATTTGTTACAACTGAAAACCCAGCTCTTGTAGCAATATTACTAAGAGCTGGTGGAGTATATGTAAATTCTCCTGTAGAATTATTGTATGTAAGTGCTGCTGTACCTTCTGCTTGTGTAGTAACAGAAAGATCTGTTAATGCAATACCACCACTAGAACCACTACCAGCAGCAACTTCAGTTGTTGGAGTGGAAGCATAAACCATCAAAACACCGTTAAAAATACTAGGTGCTAGTGCAGTTATTCCATCATTACCTAACCATTGAGCAGTAAATCCAGTTGTAGTCTTGGCAGATATCTTAACTGAATGTGTATCATACTCCTCCCTTTCAGCTAACACATAATAATCTGCACTTGATAAAGTAGTATCAAAGGTGAAATCCATCTCACCAGTACTACTGTCATATACTCCCCATGACATATTAGTACCAGTTCCAGCAGTATCAACATCCACATGAGCATATGCTACTGGAACAATAACATCTTGTGTATTACCACTACTACTGTTCTCTGCTGCAGGAGACCAAGTAGTACCAGTCCATTTTAAAACATGCCCTGTCGTAGGAGTACCTGTAATCGTTACATCACCAATATCATTAAGATTACTAATTGTAGTACCTTCTTCATCATCTGCTACTACCCAATTAGTTCCATTATGCTTGAGAATCTTACCACTTATTACACCTGTTGTATTGACATCAATTAAATCATCAATACTAAAACTTGTAATATCTGTTACGTATCCAGCACCATTTGTTAATTGACTATTATCAATTGGTATTGCTGGTGGATTAATAAGATCATTGTAATCACCACTACTAGCTACTGCATGTAAATATGGTCTATTAAGTATCTCTGCAACAGTACCAGTAGCAGTCCAATCAGAATTTACTTGAGCTGCTGGTATTGTTGGTTTATTAATCAGATCATTATAATCACCAGAGAATATACCAGAGAGATCAGCAGGAGTAAAAGAGAATACACCAGTACCTGAATTATATGCTAATGCTCCACCACTTGATGCTGCAACTGTTGTAACTGAAAAATTAGTTAAAGGAACATTACCAACTAATCCTGGTTTCCACTTAATTCCATCCCATATCAGAGTATCAAATTGATTCGGTTGATCAGCTCCTGTTGTAGATACATCATCATGAGAATCAATAGATCCTGTAGATTGTAAATAAACAGATAAATCTGCTGGACTATATGTAAAGACTCCAGAACCTGCACTATATGTTAAAGTTGAATTAGATCCAACACTACCAATAGTAACAGAAAGATCTGATAAAGCAATACCACTATCAGGAAGATTGGTCCACTTAATACCATCATACTTTATAACAGATCCTGCAGAGGGTGATCCAGTAATAACAACAGGTACAAAATCAGAAAGATCAGGTGGTGTATAAGTTAAATCTCCTGTATTACTTTCATAAATTATATTTCCCGATCCAAAGGGAGCTCCAGTAATAGCATTTAAATTAGCTGGTGCAGAATGTAGATCAAAGAGATCAGTTGCAATCTCATTAATCTCTACACGTTGTTCTTCAAAAGAAAAAGTTTTTGAAACATTCCTAAGTACTGCCATTTGAGCCTATTCAATCCTATATAAAGATATTTAGTTCTAGGACGGCTTAGTAGGCCAAGTTGGATTGTCTGGATCAGCAGTATTAGCAGGAAGATCTCTCAACGATTGACGATATGTTAGCCATTCTGAATCATTGGAAAGAGTAATATCTCTACTCTGAGTCCAATCAGATTGTGTTAAACGAGCATTTCTTTCCAACCTTAACCATGCTGCAGAATCAGATGTGCCAATTCTTGCAGGATCTGTAGTAAAATTACTTCCATCATAAGAATCATTGAGTCCTACTTCTGGCAAGCTATCAATATTTACTTTTGTTTGACCACTAGGTGGAACCCAATCAGATTTACATCTAATAACATTAATGACTTTGCCATTTTCAATAACGGCATACGAATCACCTATATCAACACCTTCAACTATAGACATTTTATTATCCTCCTAGAATTCGTAAATAACAACCATACCACTAAGTCCTACTTGACCAGATGCATTCCAATTTCCATCAATTGAACCTGCACCTTTAGCACCACGACCCCAGTTAGCACCAGCAGTACCAGGTCCAGGTAAAGAAATACCTGCTTCTCCTCCCTGTCCTATCCCTCCATAACCTATACCATCCATACCATCATGTCCTCGTGAGACTGCTCCACCAGATGGAGGCCAGGTTCCATTAGCACCAGCACCACCAGTACCACTACCACCATTCTGAGATCCAGATCCAGCACCACCATGTGCTGTCAAAGTAGGACCAGTACCATTAGTACCAACATAGAAATAACTATATCCACCTGCTCCACCTGCAGAATCCGCTCCACTTCCTTGAACACCAGCATTACCAATAGTAAAAGACATAGTTCCTGTTCCCATTTGAGCTTTATCATAGAAGAACATTGCAGTACCTCCTCCACCGCCACCACCAGTACCAGCTCCACTAGATGGTCCACCATGAGCAGTACCAGCACCGCCACCACCACCAGTAACTATAACCAACCAACCAGTAACATCAGCATTTATTGGATGAGTAGCACTATATCCATATTGCTCAAGATGGAAGCTTCCCTTTCTTGAAATAACGTTATTAACGATTTGTATTGTCTCTTCATCAGCAGTTAAAGTAGTACCACTAGTAGGAGGATCTATCCAATCTAGTTGAGTACCAGTAGAACTTAATATTTGTCCAGCAAGACCATTCTGACTATCTTTATCTAGAATACTGCCTGTTGGTTGTACATTACCACCAACAATAGTAACATTAGTACCTGTTGGATCACCAACAACTAACTCTTCACTTGATTGAGTAAACTTAAATCCATTTGAAATAATATCTTCGTTAACACTTACTCTACCTGTTGCTTCTAAATGAGTACCTGCTTTAATGATACCACTAGCAGTAATACTCTGACCACTACCATCTGTACTATTGATATTAAGTTTTAATCCATCATACGTTGCATTAGATTCAGCTTCTAATGTATCAGTAGTTGCAGAACCAGTTATAATTCTATTGTCTGCATTATTATTAATAAGTGTAGTAGTTCCACCTCCTCCTCCACCACCAGAAGGATTATTATCAACCTCCATTAGAGTGAAGTAAGATTGACCATTACTATTATTGAGAATTAATTCACCTGTCTCTTCATATAGTTGAACTTTAAATACTTTTTGATTTGTGTCTGTATTATCATATTCGGTATACTGAGTAAACTGCCATTCCTTTTCAGTTACATCATCAGTACCTACACCCCAGTTAAGATATTGTTGTTCTCCAACAACAGTGCTACCTTCCAGCATTCTGATGTTGGCATTTCCTCTACTTGCCGTTGCAACACCAGCACCTGCATTTTGATCTGTAGTAAGGGTATTAGGATATGCTCTACCTGTTCCCCAAATAAGTCTTACAGCACCTTGAGCACCAACTCCACCATAATTATTTTGGTCTCCAACTCCACCACCACCGCCATAAGCACCTCCATCTCCTCCTCTAGCACTAGAACCACTACCACCAGTAGCACCACCAGATCCACCTTGACCACCTAGGTTTTGGGCCTCGTTTCCACCAGCTCCATTAGCACCTTCTCCTAAGATACCAACTCCACCTCCTCCAGCAGCGGGAAAGGATCCACCGCCGCCACCGCCGCCTCCACCACCCGCTCCAGCACTTGAAGCAGTGGTGGTTGAAAATCCACCTTTACCACCATCACCTGAATATCCACCAGCTCCACCACCTGCCCATACACCTGATCCATTAGCACCATTACCACCACCATCTCCAACAAACGTACCAGCAGCACCATAATTAACAGGAGATCCACCTCCACCACCACCTTTAACAGTAGTATCATTTATAAAATATGAATCTCCTCCTGCAGCACCAACTTGTACAGTATAAGTTTGTCCAGGAACTACCGTAATATTATTCTTCCATCCAAGTCCTCCACCACCACCTGGAGTTATGCTGCTACTAGTATTTCCCCAACCACTACCACCACCACCAATACAAACCGCACATACAGATGTAACATCAGCAGGACATGTCCAATTATGTGTACCTGGTGATGTAAAGTTTTCTTGACCTGTAGGAGTGCTACCAGTACCATCACTCCTACCACGTAAATTTAAATAAGATCTCAGAATAATTTTTGTATCAGAAGATTGTGGTGTATATGTAATTTCTAATCCTGTATCTGTCCAAGTCTCCTCAGTAAATGTAAGTGGACCAGTACTATTAACACTATCAAAACCAAGAACTACTCCAGCTCCTCCACCACTACCACCACCAACATTAGTCCACTCTAGTGAAGTACCACTAGCATTCATTTTTAAATATTGTCCTGCTGAACCTAACTGTACTGGAGTATCTGAAAGTCCACTAAATGAACTACTACCAACAGTACCAGAATCATTATCATTTCCTATTACCCAGCTAGTTCCATCATACTTAAGAATTTTTCCGTTTACTGCACCTGTAGTATCAACATCACTAAGACTATTCAAACTAGTAGATACTAATGCATAACCAGAAAGATCTGGTGGAGTATATGAGAATACACCAGTAGAATTATCATATGATAATGCGGCAGTACCAACAGCATTACTAGTAACAGAAAGATCTGTTAATGCAATACCAGAACTACCACCAGAAGTAGTAGCAGCATTTTTAATTATATAACATAGTGAATAATATGGAGGTATGTTTAGACCTGTTCCACTTACACCAACTGAAGTAGTATTTCCAGTTCCATCAAACCCAGTACTTCCTGTAAGATTCGCAGTCGTACTAAAACTGAATGGGTGAGTATGACCTGTACCTGTTGCTGCTCCTGAAGTTCGTGGTTGATGATCACCTGTCCAATCGTTACCCTGTTCCAGACCAGAACCAATTCCCACAGTTCCATTAATACTATGTGTATGTGGAACATCTGATGAATCAGTGGTGCCACTGGCACTAATATTAACACTTTGACTTAATCCATGATTATGAGAAGCTCCCTCATGATAGTGATCTATAACAACCGCATCAGCACTACCACCAGTAGCATCTACAGCATAAGTACTTCCTGCACCAATAACAAACTTATCTCTTAAATCTGGTACATTAGCTCTGATTGCCTGTAATTCTGTTGTTGCAGATGCACCTCCATTACATAACTGATATCCAGTAGGTATAGCATTATCTGCACCAGACCACATAACAATAGTTCCTATTGGATCGCTAGTAGTACCACCACCACCTCCTCCTGATCCCTGAAGATCAGTACCAGGAGCCCATTCAGTTCCATTCCACTTTAAAATATCTCCAGACGTAGGAGTTGTATTAGAAATTGGAGCAATATATGGTTTGTTTAAAATTTCTCCCAAACCTGTAGTAGCATTCCAATCAGATTGTACCTGTGCAAATGTCTGCACATCAGCATCCAAGACACCACTAACAGCATCAATTGTTAATCTAGACCCTACCTTAATACCACCAAGAGTACTAGCAGTAGCAATAGGTAATGTATAACTAGACGAATTAACTTCTAAATTCCATGAATACCCATCATACCTCCAAGTCTTACCAACATCAGTATGGGTATCATTAATATTCGGACTAGCAGGAAAATCTATCGCCATGATACTTTATAGTTATTTAATAGGTTAAACAGCAACTGTACTCAATACATCTGCTCCTAGCTAGGAGCATTTATATCAAACCAAACCATGTCAGCATATTCCGTTGTTACGTCTCCATTAGCATCAGTTGCTTCAATGTAGAACTGATGTGTCATTTCCACTGTTGGTGTGAAATCCACAGATCCAGCAGTTCGCATAGAATTTTCTACTGCAAATGTTGATACATAAATTCCAGTAATAGGGTCAAGTATTTCTACGATGATTGAATTCCAAGATTTACCACCATCCCATATCAAAGTCGCTGGTTGGTTTAATCCTGGATATTCTGGAACAATTAGAGTTAGTGGGGGTTCCGTGGGCGTTGTTGCAGCTGCTAAAAGCGACATGGATACTATACATGCTCCATTCGCATCCTCATCGGTTTCATACGCCGTTGTTGGATAGAAAGTTAATGCACCTTTTTTACCTTCAATTGCAAGAGCACCAGGAGGAACTTCCATTGTCACTCGGCCAAGCAAATCTGATATTCCTCTACCTTGCCAAATAGTTGGTTTGGCACCCCACTGTTCTTCGGTAACATTAACGGTTACCTCAACACCTCGCAACACTGTTAATGTTGGTAACTCCCCATCAGTTCCATCACTCACTTGATTTACAGTAACAGTTAACGTACATGTATCTGGTAATGGCTTGTCAATATTCCACCAAGAGAATGAGGTAACTTGGAATTCAAATACATTGGTTGCACCAACTCTAGTAGCATCAGTGCCTTGCTCCCAGATACCAGTGGTTTCATTGAGTCTCCATGTTGGAATAGTATTCTCTCCAACTGGATCTGGATCTACTGGCATACGAATTGTCGCACCAACCGCAGGGTCTAGAGATAAAGAATTGCCACTTCCATCTTCTACACTTACATTGATGTAACCATAACTTTCAATCGGATCATTAGATCCATTTATATCACCCAAGAAATAACCAGGGAAGACATCAGTTGATCCTGTATCAGATACCGCGATGTTACCAATCTTCATTGTAGCAGATGCTGCAGGGAAACCAAAATCGTCAACGATGGCATTTACTGGGAATTCAACTTCAGCATTGTTGGATGCACGACCAGTACCAGTGCCAGTAACTGTGCCTGAATTAAGACCAGTCAAAGAAACTGAAGATCCTGTACCTGATTCTGCCAATAGAGTAATATTTACATTGGTGATACCATCAACAGTAATCATCTTAAAGTTATCATAGTATCCAGTCTTACTAGCAGTTACTTTTTGAGTACCAGCAGTTGCTGCAAATATAAATCCACCAGAAATATCAGTAGTTGCAGACTCTCCATTGCTAGATGTAACTGTTACGCCATTAACTGGTGTTCCACTTGAATCAAATATCAAACCAAGAACTTGAGGGTCTTGCTCTCCAGCTTCAATTTCCGAAGTTAATGTATAGATGATAGAAGCATTTGTTACGACATTACCATTATCATATTGATACTTTCTTTGCTGTAGATAATTGGCATCAAATACATTAGCTAATGTAGTAGTAATATGAGAATCTAAATTAGCACCTTCAAGAACTGCTCCAGTTGCATCAATAGGTAACCTGATTGGAAAAGAATTTATAGTTTCAACAACTACTGGAGTTGAGGCATCATTAAGAATGTTTACTACCACATACATAATGCTTCCAGTAGCATCAAATCTCTTAAATGAATAATTAGTAGTGTATGCCATTTTTTAAAAAACTTTTATCAGAAGTATTTATCAATCAACCAGCATCAACGATTTTTTATTCTGCCGTTATAATAGCATTCCACCCGCCATTATGATGTAAACATTTAACTTCAAAAACTTGCAGTACATTTGATACAATAGCACCAAGCACTCTTATACTATTAACTGGTACTCCGTCAATGGTCGCCGCTGAAATGGTTCTTGCTGTTGCTCCTTGCATAACATAAACTTTAAAATCTATATTATTAC
>MPMC02020499.1_pt1 | contig 26804 bp, 27 predicted proteins | sample 1617281 | NCBI WGS metagenome assembly MPMC02 (sample SAMN05944809, study PRJNA350692) | marine metagenome | biome: marine; feature: ODZ; material: water; isolation source: 100 m water sample filtered on 30 um supor filter | place: Pacific Ocean | collected 2012-04-09 | depth 100m m | reverse complement strand
ATCGCCACCTTCCAAAACAATTGGCTTTTTGTTTGAAGAAATTCGTGTTCCTGAAACTGTTTTCGTTTTCATGAAATATAGCGTTTTCAGAGTGCGGACATCAGTAATTACACGTACTTCTTCCTTAATTTTAAGTGACTTCAACATTTATCTCCAGAGGTGTGAATAAGAAATTACCTGCTAATACTAATCTACCTGTTGACTTGTTAGTATTAACATGATGTTTAACATTACCAGGGAATATAACAACAGTTCCTGGTGTTGGATCAATTGATATATTTGAGTGTGTGAATACTAATGGTGATGATCCAGGTGGTGAGTTGATGAAATAAGCGAATGAATATTGTAATGGGTAATGTGTGTGGGGGTTTGTATGATCACCTTCATTATAATTTACGAACCAAGTATGTACAATATGAGCATTACATTGCGTTGTATTCATATCAATGATTTTTAATCTACGTGCAATCCAATCAACTAATAATGTAATTTCAGGACTATCAATGAACCAATCAGACATTGATGCTTTAACATTAGTCTTATTGGTGTTAGGGTAGGTGATGCTTTTGCTTGTGGCGATGAGAGCATCATGAATCTGTGATGCTTTAGGGAAGGGAATAGCGTTGACTTCTAACTCTTCAGTGACGTTGTACTTCACCAGTGCTCCGGGTTAGTGGCAGTTGTGATAGTGGTCACATTCGGGATGATTTTATTGACATGGAAGTTAATATTAATTACCACACGACGTGTACCAACTGTGAATGGTGTTGCAGCATGCTCATAATGTGATGGGAATTGAACAAACCTATTCTCCTTAGTCTCTACTAGTAGATCCTCTTTACCATCTTTGAATACTGTACAACCATCACTATCATGCATATAGTAAACACTAGATTGACATTCAAATGGTACATCAGTGTGCCAATCACGTTGTTGCATTGTATTGGTATCAGTACGCCAATTACAATTAGCACGGACACGAATAAGAGATGCTGGTTGAAGACGCGCAATGACAGGATCAATTGCTCTGAATGCAGTTGTATTCACCATTGGTGTACCAACATGTAGTTCTGGTCCTCTCTTTTCAGAGTAGAATACATGCTCCATAAGAGGATAATTACCAGCATAGTTACCAACCCAATACCAAGACATTTTATTTCCTAAGATATAGTCTCGTACAATTGCAAAGTCTTTCTCTGGTAGGAAATCATCTGTAATAATGATCTTACTCTCGTCTATTGGTAATGATTCCATAATGTTATTCCTTCTTTTCTAGTTCTTTTAGTTTATCCTTATCATCCTTATGCAATATCTTTAATGCATTGAGAATTTCAGGAGTTTCTTCCCATTCCCACAGATCTCCTTTCTTTGACTTTGCACTACGTACTATCATCATTTGTATATGTGTTGATTGTGTATCTACTTAGTACAATTACCATCACCAACTCTTGAGTCTTCTCTTACAGATTCAATGACATCAATAGCAAGTTTGATAGACTGTGCCATTGTCTTGTATCCTGCACCGACATACAATTGACCAGCAAGTACAGAAACAGTAGCAGTTCCCCAAAAGATATAATAAAACCTTGATTTAACTTGATGTGACTTGTTCATTGTTTTGTCTGATACCCTTACATTATAACATATGTAAGTGCAATTGTCTATGAGTGTGTGACAATTTGTTATCTGTCACACTACACTCATCTCAATCTACGACTACCCCTATACTTAAGTGGCCATGTGTAGTGCAGACCACCACAAAGGACAATAGTAAAAAGCATGGGATATCCTATGCTAGTTCCAAAATCCGCCCATGGATTCCTTCTCCTACTGTTCCATGCATCTGCTGGTTGTGGGAGAAGCATTAGTGCAGCTAATGTTGGGAGGAGGATCTTATTCACGAATCCTCCTCTGTATACTATCCATAGTGTCCATCAAACCATCAAACTGCTTGAGATGTTCAATGTCCATGATTAACTTACTAATATTATGTGCTACTAATGGTCGTTCACCACGTGCAGCGAATGCAAGTGCATTTCGGAGATGTCCGTCTGCTTCTGTTAGTGATTCAATTACTGACTGTGATAAAGGCATATGTAATCCTTGATTGCTTTTAATTTGTATCTATCAATGTATGTCTGTACGTGATCCTCACATGAGAACCAACATGTCTTATTCTCTTTACGATCTTCTAGACGCCACTTGAAAGTCTTATGAGGAAATAGTTTCTCCTTACGTGAATTAGAATACTTAAACTTAGTTGTTGTAGTCTTCTTCTTTGGTGTTGTTGTTGTGAGAGTACTTACATTAGATTGTAAACTCTTTTGTGTTCTTACCATGAATTAATTGATGTATCCATTGTTCACTAACCATTCACGTGTTAAAGGAGTAGGATCATACACAGACCACATAGTCTCCGCCGCGCATGCTTCTAATGCTTTAGCAGTCATGCCTTCTGTCCTACCTGCCCATGATGCTTCTGCTTCCCATGGTCTTGATTCTTTAGGATATGTACGCTCTACCATCTCACGCCACAACATAGGAACATCTTCCTCTGGTTTGATGATTGCTATCATACTATTATCAATCGTACCTGCCATACAATCTTGTGCGGCATGCCATCCTTCGTGCCTCATTACCCTCATGAGCACATGAGGACGGTGCATAAACCGTCTATTAAGATAAAAATTGTTGCTTACTGTGTGATAGACTCCACGATTAGCAACAGGAAAATAATGCTCTGGTGCTAGGTATACATTAACACCAACTCTTTTCAATGATTCCATCATCCTATTGAATTCAAGTGTGATTGGGATGAAATCTGTTTGGGGATAGTGTACTGCAATATCAAGCATTGTGTGAATTTCAATCACTCCTGTTGTACATTCTTCTAGGAGCATACATCCCATGGAATCCATGGTGTAATATCCTTGAGTGATCTTACTATCGTCTGCTTGAACTGGTACTGTTGCAGCAGCAGCACAAATTCCAACACCAATGATGGTGTTAATAATCTTATTCATTTGAATGGACATGACCATGTTTCGTAATCGCATTGTTCAATGTAACCTCCATTGTATAATGTCTCAATGAAAGTTTTCCAGTAGTCTTGCTTTAAACTTGTATGAGTCCTGTATTCAGGATGCCATACCTTAATCATCTTACGGCAGATCCATACTGCCTCCTTCTTGGTTAACGGTGTCATAGTAAGTGTACAAAGTGTTCTTCATTGGCATTCTTTATCACACAGACGCTGGATTTCATTGATATCCTGGCGTATTCTTTCTGCCAATGCATGATCGCCGTTGTTCTCCGCTTCTATGTAATTCAAGATCAATTGCTTGATCGTATCTTTTTCATTGGAGTGATTCATAGAGTTCTTGGAGTTCATCCTCAGCATAAAAGAGTGTTTCCTCGTCTATGTAGTTCTCTGGATCCATCCATTCAAACCACTCATCTGCAAATGCTAAGGCATCATCAACCCTCTCCTCTTGTATCAACAAGCGAAAACGATCAATAATCCATTCACACACATCATCCCTCTGTTGGGATATCCGAAGGGCATCTACATTGTTCATAGTCTGTTCAGTGTTAGTTTGTTGTTAAGGTGATCATACGAAACAAATTCTACATCTTTTTGGAGAGATGCACAAATTGCCTTCACAAATTCTAAAGTGAACCGACCTTGATAACGCCAGAAGCGTCTGTACTCGTCAGAATAGGGGTCAGCATCAGTATGGACACTGATATCATACAAACCGCGTGTGTGACGCTTAGAGAAGGGTCTCAGCAACGATTTGATATCTTCAACGATCAGCGGTGCTGCATGTTGAGGTTTAGTCTTGGTATAATGTGATCTATAGATCATTTGTAGAATACCTCCAGGTGTTCTGTAGTTAGTGCTGCAATTTTCTGCAGATGGTATACAACATGGGCGATATATTCTACTTCTTCCTCGTCTAAACAGTCTAATGCAATTTCGTAGGAATCTTCCCACGCAACAGTATTATCCTCACGAACAGGAGCACCATAAACTGCCCCATCAGGAGAATCTAAGCAATAAGCATTACCTTCAGCAACAACGTAGTACATGACCGCAGTAGAGAGTTACATTAATAATATAGCATAGAAAGGGTTGAAAGTCAACCCTGTTACGCTATCAGAACAATAGTTTCTTGACTTCTGGGGACAATTCCTCTGGTGCCCACTGATCATTAAGATCAGGCACCTCATCTTCCCAATCTACTTCTGGATTATCCAGGAGAGAGAGCAAAGCACGATCAAGAAGGACTTCTTCAATTGACATAGTAATTGGTTGAATTGAATTAATTATAGTGGATAATGGGATACGTGGGGAGATTAGTGGACAGTCTCTGGACTGTCACCTAACGCATTACCTAGACACATTTGCAACTGTCTCTCAATCTCCACATCACAGACATGATGTCTTATACTGATCTGTTGTGAGAGTTGTGGAGACAATGCCCACATCGCATCAATTAAAAATTTAAGTTGTTGCGTATCCAAGTCTAGGTTAGTAGGAATAAACTCTGGTTCCTCTGTACTCATGGTATTCTACAGTGCTGTTCCTCGTTGAAACCTTGCAATTTCAGACATTGTAACATTAGCAGCATACCCATAAGTGGTAGATCCATCTGCATTTATCTGTTGAACTCCATCATCTCCTGGGATTGGTGTTGCCATTGGTCCAGTTGATCCGTCATTTTCAATGTACATGCCTGGATCTGATTGCACTGCGGGTGTTTGATACTCATTATTACCTAACATCATGTTGTACAGATCTGCTGCCTTATCATAATAATCCTTATGATATTTAAGTATTTCTTCTATTGATGAGAGGATATCATTGTAACACATTCGTGCGTCAATAGTATCATCCGTAAGATAATCATCAATACAATCCGATATTAGTTTCCTACGATGATTATTATACTCTTCACTCCAATTGCCTGAATTAAACTCTGGTACATTTAAATTTAAATCTTCCATAAAAGTTTCTCCTGTAGATGTTGGTTGGTATGTTGGGTCACCCATTTGGGAACTCTTCATTACGACGTTTATTAAGATACTCTAAGATCTCTTCACGCCATTCCATTAACTCATAGAAACATTCTTGATTATGAGCACAAGAACGTAAACGATTGTCTGGTTTATGAACAGACTCACAGAATAATGTGAGTGCATCCCTTCTCTTCTCCTGCTTGCTAGTCATTATGTTAGTACAACTTTATTATTTAATCATTCAAACAGAGGAGAATTAGTACGCCATTGCGTAGGGTTATATTCATTCACCACAAGACCAAGTTCTTTACGCTTTTCATAAAGATCTGGGTGTGGTGCATAGAGCGGACCTTGATAATCTTTCTTGTCTGTTGAATCTAGCATAGGAATTGAGTGATTGTAGGACTGAGTTTTTTTAATATCTGCATTGCACTATAGGGTGTTGTATTATCAATATGGACAACACTACCTACCCTATTTACATCAATTGGTGCATGATATGTCTGTCTCTTGGTATTATAAAAACCCCACACAGAGCGGGGTCTAGTATCCTTATAGGAAAATTCACCAAGATTAACTATCCATATACGTATGATGTTGCGCTTAAAGTTATTATCATATTCATATGAATATCCTTTAGGCGCAACATGAGGAAACTCAAGCATCAGCAAGCAAGGGGACGGTAATTAGCATAATCAGTAAACTTCTCAGTATGGAAGTCTGTGACTTCAGCACCACTAGCAACTCGCTCACGAATTTCATCCTTAACAGTGCTAGTAGTCACAGTGCTATAAGATTTCTGTCCGTTAACCCTGAAGGTGACTTGCTTAATGAACCGCTTAATACTCACCTCATCTCCATCAACAATGAATGCTTGGGGATAAAAATCAACAATGGTAGCAGAATTTGTGAGTTGCATTTGGAAGTGTTCCTTGACTACTTTCATATAATACACGATCTAAGGAGCAATACAACCCCTAGTGTGCCAGTTTGATTAGTGGCACAGTGCCATGAGTTTTTGATAGAAAGGATCGCATACTTTATAAGCACCTTTAACGTGCATAGACTTGATCAATTCCTCATTAATATAATGAACTGTCTTGCTACTACTATCTATCCAATCTTTATATGACCATGATGCGGAACGTACATATTGATTGCCGCCCTTCTCACATTTATTGTAGATCTGTTCATCTAGTTTAGCAGATACAGAATCAATGTTAAACTCTATGACGTAATGTAATACGCCATGCACAAACAAACCATGAATAATAGGAAGATTGACAGCAGTATCCTTTTCATATCTTGCGCGTGTATAGTCATTAAAGCATCCACTACCATTAGTGGTCTTGCCAGTATAATTCTTTGGTTTTATTTCCTTCTCTATGTTAGTCCCAATATGGATTGCATCTCTACCAAGTTTACCAGGAAGAGGATTACAACCGGCAACGCGGGCAATGATATGCTCACGTAGAGTGGAACTATTACTGTCATTGATATAGACTTCATACAACTCCTCAAAAAGAGCACATTCTATTTGTGTGTCATGACCCAACGCTCGTTGCGTTGCAAGCGAAATCAAGGATTCTGAGAACATTTACACTTTCCTCTCTACTTTTGAGTAATTAAGTGCCGCGTCATACACATCATTGAAGACTTCACATATCTGCTTAAGAGTTTTATCCTCTTTAGGAAGTGGTTTTAAACCAGAATCACGTAACTCTCTCCAACTCAATGCATCAACATGCGGAGAATGTGCCTTGTAGAAGGGTTCTAATATAGCATACTCATCAATGCTGAGCATAAGACGGTTTGGAAGTGTCATACATTTAGTGTGAACTCTCTTATTATACACAAAAAAGACTCCCTTGCAAGAGCCTTTAGACAGTTAAGAAACTGACACACGAATCTACACAAGCAGGGTTCTGTGCTCTATATTAGTTGTATTGAAAGAGATCTGACTTATGACTGGTATTGGCACCGATCAACAACTCTCTGAAGAACAGCGAGCATTACTTGATTATATCCAAGATGTAATTGAATATGCTGATGAAGAATTGATTGAAGAATTGGATGATAATGGTATTGAAACTGTTGAGCAGTTTGAGGATGCCTTTGCCGGTTCTTATGATGGTCATGGTTCAACATCAGGAGAAGCACAGTTCTGTGAAGAATTAATATCAGATTGTGGTTATCTTGAGAATGATCTTCCCCCATTTATTAGTAATCATATTGATTATCAAGAAATCTGGGATCATGAGTTGAGGCATGATTACTTCACAATTGAACATCGTAATACATCACTATTCTTTTCACGGCATTTCTGAAGATTCTTCCGATCCCTCTTGCGTAGAGGTGTCCCTATTGGATTCTTCTTCAGATCTTGTCGTATCTGTTTCAACTTCTTTAAATGCTCTGTTATAAGAGTCTTTGAGATATTCAATTGATTTATCAAATAATGGTTTAGTATTGTCATATAACAATACAAGATCTTTCCACAATATTTTAGTTTCATATTGATGGATTTGCCAGCGAACCTTAGCGTCTCGCCAGTATTCTAGGCTTGTTATCTGTGGTTCTGGGCGTTCTTTAATAATTTCTTCAGTCACTTTTCCATTAGTACGAGGGTCTTTTATATAGTATCATTTCATATTGAGGGATAATTGTTCAAGCAGGACAAATCATTTGGGTTGCCTATACGTGAACGTGATAGTGTATTGAACATATCATTGATTCCACCTCTACCAAGATCTCCATAAAAGTGTACATTAAATGATAATGATACCCTATCCTCTTGACCTTTATGTGGTGGCACACTATATGGCACTTTAGATGGCCATATTGCTAACCTACCAGGAGTATACTGTACTGCACTATATGGAATCTGTTTGTATGGGAAATCAATTCCAGGAAACACTTCATTCCTACCATCAGCAAAATATATACTCTCTCCTCCCTCTTCTGGTGAAATAAACATCATACCAGTCAGAATATTGTTCAAATGCATATTCATTTGTTGTCCTACACCAGTCTTAGATACAGTAACCCATGACTGTGTAATATAAAATGTGATGTCATCAGTGACCTGCATGACCTCATGAGCATAATTATTAATATGTGTACTGACATACTCATGCAATTTCTCCATACCAGGAGTGCCAAGTATATTATCATACACCCTATTCTGCACTTCTAGATTATCATCAGGACGAAGTACTACCTGTCTAGTTAAGAAGTTCTTCTCACTTGAAGAGAATTTATATACATCATCATCACTTGTTTGATACAAGATTGGTCCCTGTATTCTTTCAGTCTGGTAAGTCATAATATTTTAATCACCATGAATATACTAACAGATTTTTTCTAATTTGTCAACCGTTATTGTTTGTGTATGGAATTCCACCTGCAGGTGTAATAACTTGTGCTTCAATGAAATAGTCTTTATCATCTAAGTCTTTATATAATGGAAACCAGTCTGTTGCATAATCTGATGCAACTGCTTGACTAGTAAACTCATAAAATGTATGTGAGTAACCAAATATCTCACCAAGTTCATCTTCTGGGATGACATCTTCGTAATATGTTTTGATAAGTGCCTGCTTATCTGCTGCTAATGAAAAATACTTACTGTTATCAATTACCAATACGTATTTCTCTGTTGTTTTTGCATAATGAGCAACCATTTCATAGATTCTCATTGCATTCATTGATACTAACATCAAATCTCTCCGTTTTCAATACGTGTCATCAAAGCATTAAGATAGTCTTGAGCACCTTGCTCTGATCCATACTTATCAACAATCTTAGATCTAGAATCTGTTGTGGTAGTTCCTGTCTTACCTTCTGTATCATCTAAGATATATTTGGTAACTTCAATTCTACCATACTGACCATTTGATGCGACGTGGGATTTCAATGCAATATATGTACTCATTCTTTGTGAGAATGATGCCAATGCATTTGAAGATAGTTTCCAGAAGTGATAGGAACTATTCAGATAATCTTCATCTGCTCCTTGGTTACCATAGGCTTCAATTATAAGAGGATCCATATCAAATGCCTTTCTATCAAGATATTCTTTAGGTGTGATAGGAAATATCACATCATATGGACTTTGTGGATTCTGCAATGAAAGAAATTCTCTCAAATAATGTCTGTACTGTACCCACAATGCCTTCTCTTCTGCAGTGACAGGAGCATCACCATGTTGAGTGTAATCACTATCTTGTAAAAGAAATAATCTGACAAGTTTAACCTTAGCCCATGTTAATAACTGACCAATAGCAAACTTTTCTTGTACTGCCTTTTCATACTCAGCCTCAGACTGTTCTTTATAATCAACAAACTTCTCAGTAATTTTATCAACCAAATCACTGACTGAAATCTCTTCTACACCAGCAGGATCAAATTCATATGATACCCACTTAGTTTCACCAGTCTTAAAATTCTTTTTATACTTATTCTTCTCAATTAAATACTGTCCATTCTCTCTATACACGAACAGTTCTAATCTATCCTTTGGATTATCCCATAAAGGATATAAAATAGGAACAATATTTGCTTCCCAATAAGAATCATTAATTTGTTTTTGTACGCCCTTGTAACTAATAGTTTTCTCGTAAGCGTTCAAAAACAAAGTAGCATTACTTGTCGCCATTATAGTAGTCCTATTGTCATTTATTATTTATCTCAATATGCCTTGATAAGGTACTTAGTACGATGATACCTAGTTAACAACGCAATATTCTCAGTAACTCTCGCCTCTGCAGTAACAGAGACAGGAGTTGAACCAGTCAATGTTAACTCACCATCACTAAATCTGATATTAGAATTTGCTGCTGAAACAGTTCTACGAATAACATTAATTCCACCATCTGGTCCACAAGAACCACTAGGGTTATTTCCTGGTAGTGTAGCATCACTAGAAGGAACAAATACATTTGTTGTTACCAATCCATACACCAAACCAAACTGTGCCAATCCCCACTTATCATTAGTCTTTCCATCAGGAACTTCATCATTATCACCAGCACTAGCTGGTCTAGTTTGACGAATCATTAGATATATGCTGGTATCTCTAATGTCATTCTCTTCATCTATATCAATAATATAATTGACATACCCAGAATTGTTAGTAGATGCCTGTGCAATTGCTTCTAACAAAGTTTCGGAAGGACTATCTTGTGAAGTTTTAAAGTAACACATCAATGATTCTTCTGGTGCATCTCCACCATTAGATCCATTTCCTTTAATTACTGTAAAAATCATCTGCTCAACGTTGAGTAAGTTTAATGGTCCTATCTCAAGGAATCTATCACCCTCACCAGAAAATTCAACAAATCTATCTGATTCAGGTGCTCTTTGAGTATCCAATGGGAAATTAGATCCTGTTGAGGCAACAACATTAACTCCTACACTAGCAGATTGCCAAACAGGAGCATTAAGGAACTGTGCAGGGAAGGTAGGAGTATCAGTAGGTAATCCATCAACTTCCCAGAATCTACCAGCAGGATCTGTTAATTGATCATCACCAACATCAGTAGCTACAATCTCATACGCAGAAACTTTAGCATATCCACTACTACCAGCATTACCATTACCAGATCCGCCAGATCCGCCACCACCAACTTGGACTACAATTTGACTAGAAACATCTCCATTAACCCAATCATTAACAGCGAATCCAAAGAATACTGAAGCACCAGAACCACCACCGCCTCCACCAGGATTATTAACATATCCCAAATAATTTACTCTATAAGTTACATACCCATTACCATAAGATCCATTACCTACAGAAACTCCACTCATACTACTAGATCTATACGCTGATTGTCCTTGTGATCCACCAGATCCAGAACCTGTATTAACATGACCAGCACCAGCTGATCCACCTGAACCACCTGAACCACCACCTATTGAACCGAAGCCACCACCTCCGCCTCCACCGCCACCAGCTGTACATCCTGAAGCACTACCGCTATGACCACCTCCAGGACCAATAGAACTTGAAGCATAAGTACCACCAACTGGACCTATTCCTGGGCCACCAGTCCAGCATGTGTCAGTAATATGGCCACCATTAAAACCACCACCTGCGCCGCCTCCGCCGCCACCACCACCGGCACCGAGCATCCAACCACCACCAATCTGTACACCTGATGAACCGCCGCCTTTACCACCTGAAGAACCATGTCCCCAAGCACCACCGCCGCCTGCGCCACCAGCGCCAGGACCACCACCGCCTGAATTATTTTGTGGTTCGCCATGCTTTCCTGCAGCATTATTTACACCATTTCCACCCTTACTACCTATAGAATGACTAAAATATCCACCACCAGTATACGTTCCAGTGATCAAACGACCAGAGGAAGGACTACCACCAGGAGTACTACATCCACCTTGTCCAGGAGTACCACCACCAGTACCTCCACCAGCACCTGATAAACTTATTTGCACTGATGTTACACTAGCACCAGCAGGAGCATAACCAGAAGAACTAAAACCTCCACTACCATAATATGTTACTGGTGATGATGTACCAGCAATAGTTGTTACATTAAATCCTCCATCTCCACCATCTCCATGTACATCTTGTCCACCATATCCACCATTGTTACCTGATCCACCACTACCACCAGGTTGAGATGTATTAATATTAAATGTGAATCTATCATCATTTACTAATTCTGTTGGAATTGATACAGTACCACCCTGACCTCCTGATCCACCAGAGTTACCTGAACCACCACCAGATCCACCATAAATGTAGATAGTTTTTTGAACTCCATCAACAAAAAGTGAAATACTTGTAGTGCCGCCTTGACCGCCATTACCTGTGCTACCGCCACCACCGCCTCCACCGCCATACACAGTAAATTCATACGATGAAGTTCTTGCTAAAGCAGCAATTGTGTGTGTTCCACTAGTATATTCATTCTCATATCTTAATTCACCCAATCCAACGTTAACACCAGGAATAGTTTTTCCACCAATTACAGTTTGATTATCAACCGTATACATCCTAGGAGTTGGTACTGCTGTTTGTTCCTCAAAATACCCAGCAGCTTCCCTAACACTACCACCTGAAATACTACCACTCCAACTAGTAAGTATTTGGAATTGATTTGCAGTAAGACCTGTTGATTCAACTGTCCATGCTGCTTCTAAAGTACCCACTCCAGTATTAAACAACACTACAGCATCACCAGGAGATAGTCCATGATCAGAAGAAGTAGTGACACTAGTAGTTGTACCATTACCTGATGCACTTGCAATTTCAACTGCAGGAGCTTCAGTAATCCTATAGTTTAAACACCCACCACCTGCATCTGTAGATTCACCAATACCATCAGTATTACCATACGTAGAAATTCTTCTATTAGATAATTGACTACCTAATAATCCATGAGAGTGACCTTTAGCAATACCATCTCCAGCGGCACCACCAGGATTAAATTGTAAAAGAGCACCTTTAAAATTATTGAATGATGATGTATATGTATCAACACCACCTACTGGTGCTTCAGTTGCTTCTTCCGGTTGACTATGTAATAGTTGGTGATCATGTATGGGTGGTTTATTAAAAATATAATCTTGAATAGGACCAACAGTATATTTCTTTTCTCCAATCAAATATGGTTCTATTTGTGTTGTTACATCACTATAACCTGTGGTTAAAACATCACTGATCTCAAAGAATTCGCCAGGATCATCCATCACATCCTTTGAAATATACCATCTACCACCAACATCACCTAGACGCATAGAAATTCTATCTTCTACCAATGGTGTTCCTGCACCGTCAACACCTTCACCAAATCCAATAAGTTTTCTATCTCTATAATCTGGTACTCTAAACTTTCCTAAAATATATGGATAATCTGCTAATCTATATGGCTTTCTAATACGAACAGTTGGATGTCCAGCAGTAACACCATTAGTTACAGTCTGTGCTGTAAATGTAGTGAAATCAACGTTCACAACAGGATTAGTAATACTTGATCCCGCACCAGTTACATTAAGATTAGGTTGAAATAAAGCAGTTCTAACTGCTGGTTGTTGGATTATTGGACCTTGACCTGCCTCAAAGTCAATGTATTGAACTACTTCTTGAGTGTTAGTTAAAACTGCCTTTACATGAAATCTATAAATATGTCTCTCTCCTGCAGGAGGCTGAGGACCACAATATCCATTATTAACCCAATCTGTGCTAGTACCTATTGAAGAACTAGTAACTTGGTTTGTTAAAATAGTTACCCCAACAGGAAAAGATTGATTAACTGTGTATGCAGTAAATGTATTAGGAATATTTTGCACTCGCCACAAAATAAATTCATTGCCTGTTGACGTTCCCGTACTAGCATCATACTGGCCAGTACCCTCAACTGATAGATCTTCTAATGCTATTTCATAATTATCTACGGTAACTCCATCAGGAAGTCCAACCATTGCAGACCAATTAAATGATGGAGTATCATTTCTAGCACCCTGTGATTCGTATTGTTCATAGTTTGTTGGATATCCTGAACCAGTTAACGGATCATATGTTCCAGGAGCAATTGCAGGTACAGTACCATAATGAGCCAATGGAAGAGCATTATATTCTCCACCATCATTAATTAAAATTGAAGATGTTAAATCCCAAGTTATTGTACCACTTGGAGTTCCACCTGTACCTGCATTCGGATCATAATTAATAAGTACTCTGTAAATATGGGTATCTGATCTCTGAGCAAGAGGTTGGTAATTTAAAGCATAATTTAATCTATATCCAGTACCCTCAACAAATACTCCTGCTGGATAATCTCCTAATGCTGGAAATGAAAATACCGCATCATTCGGAATTACTCTATCATAATACGTTGTTCCTGAACTATCTACCTTAGGAGTACCATAAATTTCAACATAAACATTACCACCATCATTAAAAGTTCTGAATGGTGTCCCTGGTGATCCAGATGTTACAGTATAGAGAGCATTTGTAGTTAAATCTCCTGGTAAAGAATACTCATTTCCGATTACTTCATATAATCCAGGAAAAGCAGTAATATCATACTGGGCTCCATCACAATACAAATATCCTCTATAATCATACTCAGGATCTTGTGTTGCAACATTATTATTTTTATCGGAATTGACACCAACGAGTGTAGGGACGATGGAGCCAAGAGTGACATAAGATCCACCCTTATCGGCATAATAATTCGCTAGTGTGGGACGGTAAGAAACTGTCATCAGATCTTAATTAAATATTCGGTGATAATGTATGGCTGAATATATTTATCTGCCTTCTTTGATGTATTTGTTTTGATTGTGATCTTAGAAACCAATCCAGTATCTGCTCTCATAGTAGCAGCTCTTGTCTTTAATGCATAAGTATGTGGAGTATCAGATTCAAAATCCATTCTATGACGGTGAGTACCATCATATCCATATTCACCAGTTGTTGTAGTAATGTTACTAACTCCAAGGAATCCAGGACGATAATTTTCTGTATCAAAACTAGTAAATGGGAGATTTACTTGACCCTCGTTCTGTGCAGGAAAATTTTCTAATTCATCTGAATCTCTATCACCGATACTTGTTCCATTTGCACCACCTAAACACTCACCAAAAATAGCCACAGTACATACGCATCTTTGTATATATGTTGGAGAATAACTAACCGTACCAAAAGTTGTATCACCACATTCATGACCTGAACCATGATTATTTGAGTCACCAACCTTTGTAATACACCATTCTTGATTGTTAACTTCTGGACAACTAGATTCCTTTGGCCATAAGCAATATGCCTCACTTCCGATAAAAGAAGCACAAACACCAAAACAAGCACCATAATGATAACAATATGATGTTGGACCTGTAAAAAATTCTCCTGCTTGCTTATTACCCATGATTATAGAAGTCATAGCCCAATAACAAAGAATCTGATTAGTATTCTGCCACCATTGACAAACGTTCAAAGAACTTGGAACTTTAGCAAAATTATTAGCATTAGAAGAAAAATGACTTTGTCCTCTATCCATCTGCCTAGCACGTGTTGTTGTACTTCTATGCATATGTGGTTGAAATGCATTAGCAACAACATCAATACTCTCAGTATATGCTCCAGTACTATTAGTGAATGAAGGTTCTCCTCTTAATTGTAATGTTTGTTGAGGAATATAAAAATTACCTGTATATGTTAACTGGTATGGACTATCAATATTTTGTACTACATCCAATCCAACACCAGATTTGGGAATGACCTTATCATCAGTGTTAGTAACATAAAGATCATTAAACATACCTATGTTTGATGATGTAGTTGCTCTTATATGCTTATTTCTTAAGTCTGGTAATTGTATTTGATTATCATTTAAATTTTGGTCTTCTTTTTTAAATTTAGACTCACCACCTGTACCCAAAACTAATGCTAGTAATGGATATTCTTCAGCAAATAACACTCTACCATCACATCTTAAATATCCAGCTGGAAGTAATTTCTTATTAATCTCACTTGCTGGATCTTCAGATGTTACCTCAACAGGAAAAGATATAATCTGCCCCGACATAGATCCTATCTTGGACTTTTCTTTATTGTAAAATACTGCCATTCTAGAATGCTCTTATAATGTACATCAGTGTCTGTGATGGTGTGTTAATATTCATTTGAATACTCAACGCAGTGTCTACAGATAAGGGAATTGTACTACCTGTGGAAATATTATTAACAAGAATTGTTGTAGGTGTAGAAAGACTACCTCTGTTCATAGTAATTTCCATTGCTTCATGTGTATGATTCTGCAGACCAGTATCAGCCCACCTTTCATAATCATGATTTAGAGTTGTGGTAAATGTATTAGTTACAGCTGTATTTATAGGTTGTGGCGCTCCCGCACTAGGATCATACACCATGTCATCAATATAAGAAGCTGGCATATTTCCTCCTCTATATGCCGCTGGAATTTCTGGTGATGCGTAGTAATTCCTTTTACCACGATATCTTCCTGCAGGAGGAAATACACCAGTGTTTGCAGCTTTCTGAACATTTTCAACTGCACGTCCATCATCTGTGTAACTATTTTGGATAGCATCCTGTGCTTGAATTGTTCTGGCAGCGTTTTTCTTTGTGTCGTCTGGCAGCATTGCTTGACTTGCTGGAAATTCTCTTCTTGCATCTCCTGATACTATAGTATTCTCTGGCAAATCTGGATCTACCCATGTAAGATTATATTCTGGATTTTGACTCCAACTATGTGCTCCAGAATTTGCACCGCCACGATAACCAATTGCCTGAACTGATGTAGTTCCCTCTGAGGGCCCTGCTTCCTCTGCCTTTCCAGGTTGGAATTGAAGTGCGTGACTTCCAGTAGCAGAAGCAGACCAGAATTGATCAAAATCAGATTCTGATGCTGGTCTATGTGTATGAGATGGCATATGATCAATACCTAGTTTTCTAGGAATAACATATGATGTATCAAAATAGATTGGTGGATCCATTACAATACCACGTATCCTACCAGCTAAACTATCAGATGGTTCTAAATCAAAAGTAATATCAACATTTGAATCTTGAAGGGTATCTGGTAAATCTCCTTCTGTTCCATTAGTGCTAATTGTTGTAGTTAAAACTGTTAAATCTGTTATAGTCAAACCACTACTATTCACTGGTTCACTATCAGTATCTCTATTACCCTCAATATCAACCAACACCAACTGATTCAAATTGGGTAATGCGAACGTATCAACATGTCTATTTGGATTATGCCCTTCCCTACCAGCAGGAGGATTGTAGGGAAAATCATTAACTATTCCCCAATTAGTTCCTGTGACATAGTTTACATCAGTTGAGGTAGGTCCATATGTGTTACCAATAATCTTTGCTAATAGGGGATAATCAGCAGCATTTATCATTGCTGCTGTCATATTACAAATAATCCAACCAGGGGGAACATTATCCAAACTTTCCCCACTTCTAGATCCACCACCCCAAGGCATAATAGTGCCAACTGGGGCAATCTTTCTTGACCTAATACGATTGTAACTTGCCATCTATCAAACCTCCTTGAGCCACCAGCCCTGTACAGCAGACGAAACAATTGTTCCCGAAGAATCTGAAGATCCAAGATAAACCAGAGTAAATGCTGCGTTAGGTGTTTGTACAATCATTTCGCCAGAAGCGTATGGTGTAGTTCCACCAATACCGATTGTAGTTCCATTAGCATCACCTTGTACTCTAGTTCCAATACCTTGTGCTCTCAAGATTAAAGTGGTATCATATGTCAAATTACCACCAACTTCCATAACTGTAATAGAATCACCAGTTTGCGGGTTATCAGGTAAATACAAGATCAAACTATCTCCTGCAGTTACATTAGCAAAGTACTGAACATTAGCACTTAAGTACTTAGCACTTTCCTCAGAACCACTAGAAACATATCTGCTATGTCTACCACCACTTGTTGTATAATAGTTAGTTAGACCAAAGGCATCAATTGACTGATCCTTATTAATAGTATACGTATTGACACCATTTGGTCCCAAGTTTGATAACTTAAATTGTGCTGTCTTAGGTGGAAGTTCAACCGCTTCACCACGAATGTTTAGACTGTTACCAATAATACCATCACCAAATACATCAATTTGGAAACTTACTAAGCTAACTGTAGTGAGAACATTTTCTGGACACATACTTGAATAAAGTTTAATGTCACCTCTACCAATAACACCAGCATCAAAGTAAATAGTTCCAGAGTGATCAGCATGACCATCATCATTACCAACAGCAAGAATCTGTGTATTATTAGTAGAATCTTTAATGTTGACTGAACCGCCAATCATGTTGAGGTTATTATTAATAGTCAATTCACCAGTTCTAGAAGTAACATCGTCTTGGAAGTCCTCATTCATGATGGGAACATGATATTTGCCTGCTAATCCGCCATTAACTGTGTATATCTCATCAGTTAGAGTATTACTCGTATCATGGAAACGGAAGAACTGATCATAATCTAACTTTTGCTGCGCGATGTATCCTTTGTTTATAACGATAGAAGTAAACGGAACTGCACTGCGGCTTCTGTTCTGAATATCCATAAGGACAGCAGATTCCTTATGCTTAATAATTCTCTTAACAGTAGTTGTTGATGCAACATAATCTGTTAATGGATTTGCAGTTGTACCTTCTTGTGCGGGAACACATCGTAGAATCTTACTTGTTAGATCAATAGAAGCAATTTCCATGATCTCCCAATCATTGCCACTTAATGGATCTACAAGTTGAGCAGTTTTACCAACCAAGACCAAATCGCCTTGAGCAAATTGACCAGTCTCACTTCCAATTTCAGCAACCTCTAAGTATACAGAACCAGCAATTGTGCCAGTAGTAGCATCAACAGTCAGTGTTGTGATTGGACCATCAACACTAAGTACTTGTGGATCTACTTGATATGAATACACCCTAATATTTGAAGGTGTAGTAGAATACCTAGCAACAGTATCTGCTACTACCTCACTACCAGGAAGAACCCTAGCAACATCAAATCTTCTATACTGATTACCCAATTCCATTACAGAATTACAAGTATCAAGATAAAGACTATTCTGTCCCTGGCCGTTAGTTATAGTAAACTCGTCATTGAGATATGCAATGAACTTAACGTTATTCGCAGCAGCGAGAATATTAATTACCCTAGAAAGTTTAATCGTATTATTATCAGTTGCATAATCAATTTCTGCAATTCTAGTATTGGGGAATAGATCAACGTCATAGTCCTCACTAGGATCAAGTTTAAGAACATCACCAAGAGATACCAAAGCAATATTTGCATCAGAAATTCCAGTGATATTCCATGTAATAACATTATCTGTAATTGGAGTAATATCACCAATAATAGTACCCTTAACATCTGTTCCACATCCACCATTAATAGTAACAGAACTATTAACTGTCAAATCACCTTCAATAGTAGTATCACCCGTTACGGAGTCAACAATGAATACATCCTTATTAGGATCTCCACAATCAGAAATTCTAAATGTCTGAATTTCTTCATTGAGTGAAGTTAGAACTTTAATTACCTCACCTTGATCATAAATTCCATCACTTGTGGTATCTTCACGATCAACAATAACATAATCATTTGGTTTTAACTGACCACCAAATTCAGCAAGGAAGACGGAATCTTCTGGACCAGTATCATCAAGTGCTTGCTCAATCCAAGTAGAATCAAACTGAACATTAACCTTATAGATTGGTGTTGTATCAGGATGAGTATTAAGAACTGTTGTGTATGTTCCTAATGGTTGGCGAAGAACCTTAATGTAGTATGGTGCTGCATTGATTCTAGTAAGTTCAACAACTTTCAAGAATTCTGGATGCTCAGTTGAACCAATAACAGGACTATCAACCAGAATGTAATCATTCTCTACAAAGTATGGATTACCGTTAACATCAACAGGCTCATTCTTAAGAGGTAGATAGAAATGATCACCAGTCAGTGCTGGTAAAACAGTTGGTTGAATAGTACCACCAACATTAATTGTCTGCTGATATGCGGATGATCCACCCCAATCTCCAGCACCAGCAGTATCAACTTGGTTGTATCCAATAGTTGTAGTTGGTAATCTCTTAACATTTAGAATGTCAATATTCTTATTGAACAAGACATCCGATAGAATACCGTCATCATGCGAGACAATTACAGATCCTGCTTGTCCTCTAGCACCATTAAATGCGAAGGATGCAAGTCCACCACACATCCAAATGTTACCATTAAACTTAGCAGAAGCAATTACTTCCAACTGGTTGTTAATAGTTGTTGTACCACCCTGACCTGCGATATTAATCTCAGATGCATTAGTAGCAAAATTGACAATAGATGCAGAACCAGAATCAGAGAAGAAACTAACAGTTCCAGCAGTTGTTGATAGTCTTACAGTATCAGTAAGTGTTCTACGTGAACCTAACTGGAAGTCACCATCAACCTTGAATGACTTAGACTTAACTCTAGTAAATGATAGTGATTCGTTATTATTATATGCTCCACCAATCTCAATCTTAGAAATATTGGTAGCATCATCTGGTATAGTAGCAATTAAGAGATTGCTATTCAAGGACTTAGTACCGATGGCAAAATGCTGCTCATCAGTAGTCTCATTGCCAATATCAACGTTCTTAACCCAACCAGCAATCTTAAGACCTTTAAGACCAGCTTCACCAACAAAGGTGTTGTTCATCAAGAAGTTGAACTGTCCAGAGGTAATGTCTGTTCTGATTTCAGCAGTATTAGTACCACCACCACCATGAACTTCAATATCCTCTTGGAATCTAGCATCACCAGTGAATCTAGACTCACCATCAACAACTAATGCTCTATCCAATTCTGTGTTAGTTACGTTAATACCAACACGACCATTATCCTTAGTAGAAACTCTCAGTGTTGCTGCAGCATTTGTTGGATCAGCACTATCACCACCAACTAAGAGAGCATTATACTCTGTCTGTTGAGTTCTGTTAGAGAATATTGCATGATCAAGGTAATTAGTGATTGTCTTACCACTAATAAATGCATTACCAACGACATCAAGATTTGCTCTAGGATCTGTTACAACATCAACAAACGCATTTTGATATGCGGTATGAGGAGTACGTGCAACTGTGTTGATACCTAACTTATAATTACCAATGTCATCTGTCTTAGTTCTGATTGCTTCAGCACCTAGAACACCAAACTCTTTCCAAGAAGAATTAGAGAATTCCAATAATACATTATTTCCAAGAGCAACTTCATCAGACCAATTTCTTGGGTTGTCATTTGCAACATTAGATCTATTTTCAATGATCGCAAACTGACAGGTATCTGCACTAGGACTAAATCCATTTCCAATAACCTGCCACAGACCATTAAATCCAGGATCGCTATAATTAGAAATTCTAATCTGAGAACCACTAGTAACTCCAACCTGATCGTTAGATAATCCGTTACCCCAAGCAATGGTAATAACAGTACTACCATTCATAGTGAAGTTTTGAATGTTCGCACTTGGAACATCTTCAAAGTAGTTAGCGTAAACCCATCCAAGTGAACCAGATCCACCAACTTCAGAACCCTTCAGAAGCATATCTCCTGATAAAGGAACAGCACTACCATAAAGAACATTCTGTGTAGTATCAATAGCAGTTCCAAGACCAGTACTATAAAGAGGACTCTGATTTGGTGTGATATTTGATCCAAGATTACCAACTACATGGTTCTGAATCTTATATCCTTGTGCTCCACCATTTGATCCGCGTGGATTAAACTGGAAGATTGAAGCAGCAACTCTGTTTCTAGCAATAACAATATCGCCCTTTGTATCCTGATTAAGGAATTGTTGTGTCTTATCAAGAGTAGCATCATCACCATCACTAGGTGATACATTAGAAACTACCTGAAGTGCGTAATCTCTTACTCTACCAAGAACATTAATAACGACTGGAGAGTTAAATGTACTCTTCTTATCCTGTGCATCACCACCATTAACAGTGATGTACTCGTTAAATGTTACTGGATTATCAAATGTTGTGACCAAAGATGTCACTTCATCTGCATCATCCTCAGAATCAACTAACTGTGCAGACTCTAGGAATACTTCTTCACCAGTGATAGCATCAATCTTACGGTTACCAATGTATAGGTCACCATTAGAGTTAAGACCAGTGTAGAATACTAAACCACCATCTTCCTTCTTAGACTGAGCATAGAAGTCTTGGATAGGTGCTAATACAATCTCCTGACGAGCGGGAAGACCTGTTGAATAGTTACCAGGACCGAAACCAAGGTATTCAAACGTATGGTTACCTGCTCTTGCGATAGAAGGTCTACGTAGTTCAACGTAGAGACGCATATCAGACATTACAGTACTGTCACCAATGATAGGAATTAATCTATCTTCAGAACCAGATGTTGCATTACCCTTTTGTGCTCTCAATCTATTGTCAACAACAGAATTAATCTGAGTATATGATTGATCAACAAGAGCAGATTGTGATACAAAGTCAAGGATTGCTTCACGGGTCATAGAACCCTTAAAGTCATTAACTCTTACAAGACCATGAATATAGTTATCAGCAGCAGAAGATGTTGCAGGAACATCAACTTCTGTGTTATCTAATTGCTTAAACCAGAGAGGATCGTTCTTGTAATTTAGTGGGTATAGTTTGCTGATTGGCTGAGAGAACTTCATGTTCGTGAAGTTTCCTTGATTACCAGCACCTGTTGGGTATGGTGAAACATTACCACGAACAGCAGTTAGATAGTAAATACCATCTTGCTGACCGTAAATACGACGCTGAATCTCTTCAACATCAAAAATGTAGAATGTGTCATCAATCTCACCAGTATCTTCAACAGATGCAACATAGAACTGTACGTTATCATCGTCAGTAATGATGTCACCAGGAGTAACTGTGTAGATGGAAGAACCATTCTGTCTGTAATAATATTCTGGATATCCCTTACGAATAAGATCCTTAATATACAGAGACTTACCAAAGTCTTCATCAGTTAACAGATCAGAGAACGCATCACCTTGAGTGAATCTAATATTATCAAACTGGGAGTAATCAATATTTCCAGAGACTCCCTTAAGAATCAAATACCAATCACTGGTATTTGGAACGTTCAATACTGCATGAACAAATGCATAACCCGAAGAGTTTCCAAACCAATCAACTCTGTTAGTAGCATTTGACTGTGTTTTATTTGGAACAAAGTTACCACCCTGAGGAGCAGTAATCTTAACCGTAGTAAATGTATCATTCACTAGACCAGCATTTGTAATGCCTTGGTCAAATACAGTAATTTCTAATAACTCATCACCACTCTGAGTATCGGTAAAGTATCTACCAGACTCAATAGTCATGGAGACATAGTTACTAGTCTCAATAATCTTAGAATATTGTGTAGTACCTACAACGTCTCTCTTATAAGGATCATATGCAGATTCCTCAACCAAACTATAGTTAATAAAGTCTGCCTTAGTATAACCAATCTTCTCATTTGCCTGAACTGGGTTAAAGAAACTAGCCTTAGTTACAGAACCAGAAACAGGTTTTAGAACCAATTTTTGTGGCAGAAGTTTTCTTGTCTCGTCCTTACGGATTTTAATACTAAAGCCATTGATTGGATCACGAACCGCCTGCAGATACTCAGGAATAACATAACGTAAACGATAGATACGATCATCCTTATCTCTTTCATCCTTAATTCTTTCAAACCAGGAATCATTTGTCTTATCCTGACCAGAAATATCACTATAAGTTGTTTCGTGTAATCTAGTTAGAATGTTATATTCATATAAAGGATCATTCTGATTAGAAGAATGATCTTCAACCTGCATATACCACTTACCATAAACTGGTGGTGTAGTATCAGGATTTAGATATGATGGATCATATCTTACAGGAGACTCACGCTTATCTGCAAATACAGAGAAATCATAAGTTCCAGACTGGAATGTAATTGCGTTAATATCAGCAATTGCATCTGCCTTTGTTGCGTGAACTGTAAATGTTTTCTCAGTTTGATATCTTGCCCAGAAGAACTTATCTCCTCTGATTCTACCATTAACATCAGCAACAGTTGGATCACCAGCATAGTTTGATCCAACTAGAGGAACACTACCACCCTCATTAAGTCTAAAGAATACTTCATGACCACTAATATCTGCAAATGGAACATCAAAAATATGTGGTACATCAGTACGGATTCTAGTATTTGTATTTGATTCTAATATACATGCATACTCATGTAAATCATACCTATCATCAAGAACAAATTGATAGATATCAATCTCAATATCTGCATCAATTGACTCTACTTCAGCAGAGTGAATGTAGATACCAGCAGCAGCATTCTCTTTGCTACTTGCAAGCATGATCTTAGTTTGATCTGTTCCGTTGAATACAGAAGTATTTTCATAAGGTTCTGGTTTTGTCTTTCTTGCAGGAGCAATTACATAATACTCTGCATTAGTGTTAAAACCATTTGGAAGTCTTACCTTTCTCTTATCTACATCAACATACTTATTCTGTACACTATCCCAACGTGGACGTGGCACAAGGCGAACAGGAGTACCTGTCTCTAAATTATGTGGGTTAGAACCAACTCCAGTTCTTAATGTCCAAACTGTTGATCTAGAAGCAAGTTCGGTAGTAAGTTGAGAAGGCTCATTTCTGGGAACAGTATTCAGACCAGTCTGAATAATTGTTGACATGTTAGTGAAGTACTGACGAATAGCAGAAGCTTGGTCAGCACATTCAGGATACGTTGTATGCTGTGTAATACTATCATCAACTGTTGGTGAGTAATCACTAGTGTATACTCCAGAAGTTAATGTAAAGTATAAGTAAGAGTTTGATGTTGATGCATTTGCATTAACAGAAGGTCCAAATGCAAGTCCTAAAGGAGACTCAACTCTATCAATAGATTGTAGATATCCAGGATTAGCAACTGTATTAGTTAAGATCTGGAATAGTGTAGTAACTGCAGAAGCAACGTTATGACAAGAACCATTAGAAATAGTTCTCAAAACACTTGAAAGTGATGCTGGAGTACTAACAGCATTTTGCACAATTTGAATAAGTGTGTTGACTGTTGTTCTTACATCTTCACATGAACCAACAGATCTAGATCTAACTATATTAACAAGAGTTCCTGGATTTGTGATTGCCTCAGTAACCATAGTAGTAAGAGTTGTAAGACCTGCACTTACATCATCGCAAGGTCCATTAGAACGAGTACGTGTTACACCATAGAGAAGTGCTCCAGAAGTAACCGTATTAGTTAAGATTGTTGATAACGTATTAATCGTAGCAACTTGTGACTGACATGTAGGAGCAGCAGTATCTGCAGTAATAGTAGTATCAAAGATTTGATTCAATGCACTATGATTATTGTTGATTACAGCTTCATTTCTGATGACCTGAATCATCATATCTCTCGCATGATTAAATGCAGCTACAGTCTGAACTTCTTCACCTGCTACATGAGCACCAATCGCATAAAGATTAGAAGCATCCCAGACACGATCATTACCACCATATGCTAAGTTGTATGCAATAACATCAATGATATCCTTAATGTCATCAATACAATCTTGAGAATTTCCAGTTGGTGTAGTAAATGTTGGGAATGATGCCATCATTCTACCAAACGCAACCTCAGCAATGAAATTCTTATTGGCGTTAATTAGTTCCCTAGCATCAGCAGACTTATTATCAACTGGTGTAGGAACATTAACAGTAATTGTGTTATCATAGAACTGTGTAATTCCCTGCTTGGTAATACAATCACTGAGTGAACTTACATAAGTGTGGATGTAATTACCACCAGAAATTAATGCTCCAGTAACTGCGGATACAAATGTATGTGCATAATTACCACCAGTGATAACTGCACCTTCCAAAGCACTGGAGAATGTATGTGCTGAGTTAATACTTACCGCACCCTGTCCACCATTGACATTAACTGTAACAGTTGTTCCTGTTACTGCAATAACATCTAATGATGTATTATAAGCATAATCAGAACCACCTGCTCTAGGATAAGAACTTGTTTGATTAGTTGAAGGACCAATCATCAAATTAATTGTATTATTTGTTACTGTATCAATACCATATAATTTTCCAGAGACAGGATCAGAAGAACGTGGGTAGGTATGGTTAGATGCGTGTGCATCAGCATCACAAGTAAATGTTAGTGAATTATCAGCAATACTGACAAGATTATTTGCTTTTCTAACACCGTTAGTAACAGCACTCACAAATGTATGTGGATAATTACCACCAGAAACTACTGCACCTGCAGTTGCACTAACAAATGTATGCACATCTGTGTTAGTGGAAGGTTGTGTTCCTAAAATCTGAAGAGTAATAGTATCTGCAGTAGTAGAATTAATATTGATTGCTGTATCATAGAATGGATCTGTGCTTCTAGGATATGCCTTTGTCTGACTTGCAGTACTAACAATACCAATATCAACTGTAATAGTTGTTCCTGTTACAGCACTAATAGCAAGACTCTGACCAGAAGCAGGATCTGTTGCTCTAGGATATGTGTGTTGTGTAGCATTACTATCAGCATCACATGTAAATGTGACTGCATTATCAGCAATTTGAATTGTGTCACTGGTAGTAAGAGTGTGTGAACCAATCTCTAGTACCAAAAGACCAGTTGCTGGATCATAAGTTGTACCTGCAGCTGCAGTGTGAGTTATACTATTACTATCTGAAATGGCATTAGTAACACCAGTAACAAATGTATGAACTCCAGCACCATAAGTACAGCTAAAGGATAAAGACTCATTAGCAAGTTTAATACTAGTTCCAGCAGTTAGTCCATGACCAGGAATAGTCAAGGTCATGAAACCTGTAGTTGGATTATATACTGCATCAGTAACGTTATGTTGTACTACTGGTGTAGTACCAACATTAATCTCAAATGTATCAGTAGTTTTATTACCAATCGTTAACCACTTACCACTTGCATAATCAGTAACTCTTGGATAAGTGTGATTGGTAGTATCACTATCCATACCACATGTAAATGTCAGTGAATTGTCAATAATCTTGACCTTATCTCCACTAAGAATTACAGAATTAGCAGCGGCAGCTGTACATATATGAGCAGATGTATCAGGGGAAACACCAATGTTAACTTCTAATGTATTCTGAGTTACATTGCTAACAACTAACTCTTCATTACTTGCAGGGTCTGTTGCTCTAGGATATGTGTGAGTAGAACCATGACTAT
>MPMC02063884.1_pt1 | contig 27047 bp, 29 predicted proteins | sample 1617281 | NCBI WGS metagenome assembly MPMC02 (sample SAMN05944809, study PRJNA350692) | marine metagenome | biome: marine; feature: ODZ; material: water; isolation source: 100 m water sample filtered on 30 um supor filter | place: Pacific Ocean | collected 2012-04-09 | depth 100m m | reverse complement strand
CTGCCAATGGCCTCCTTCCTTCGAACCCTTGCCGCTGCATGCTGTGCACTGCTGATGCTGGTTGGCCTCAACGTTGGTTCCGCCCAGGCCGCAACTGTCGAGGTGAAGCTCGGCACCGATTCCGGAATGCTTGCTTTCGAACCCAGCACCGTCAACATCAAAGCCGGAGACAAGATCAAGTTTGTCAACAACAAACTTGCTCCCCATAACGCTGTCTTCGATGGTCATGATGAACTCAGCCATCCTGATCTGGTCTTCAGCCCTGGTGAATCCTGGGAAGAGACCTTCTCCACCGCCGGCACCTTTGACTTTTACTGTGAGCCCCACCGCGGTGCTGGCATGGTCGGCAAGGTGACCGTTGAGTGAGTTGAGACATTGCTGAACAGCTGATCCTCTCTGAACTGATGATCAGCGGCAATCCCAAGTCATCAAAAAAACTCATCAACTGAAAATCCCCCTCTGAATTGTGATTTCACCGATCACATCAGCAGGGGTTTTTTTATGCTTTTCCCCAGAAAACCATCATCTCCCAGGCAAGCCTCCATCTTCAGCAGAGACCCCAAGGCATGGCGTCCTGATTAAGGCAACGTGAACAGTGGAGAGATTGACCCAGGTGCAGCCTATGTTGAACTTGATGCAGAACATGACCGCTAACAATGTCAAGACAGGGATTCTCTGATTTCCTCCACGCAGCCGAACACAGCGCATCCCTGAGAAGGGAGATCCGCAGCTGCGAAGATCAACGAACCCTTCTGCTTCTTGCCAGGCGCTATGGATTCCCTGTCAAGGATGAAGATATCAAGGAAGACCCTGAATACACTCGGGCAGAGAAGTGGTTCAAGAACAGTCAGATCATCTCAGCTTTCAGAGTAAATAGCTGAAAGAAAGCTGGGCAGCAACCCCTTTAGAAACAACCCTTTAACCGCGCCAAAGAGCTCATCAATCCATTTTTGCTGGGCATCACTGAACATCCCCCACAAACAACTTCGGTTCTCCACACTCCGCCGCGAATGCCGAACAGAACTGAACGGTTTACCGCCTGACCTTTCCAAGGAATCGACATACGGTTTAAGCAACGAATAGAACCACATGCAACCCACGGCAGAACAATTCACAGAGAAAGCCTGGGCCGCCGTTGTTTCAAGCCAACAGCTGGCTCAGCAACATAAACAGCAGCAATTGGAAACGGAACATCTGCTGCTGGCCCTGCTGCACCAGAACGGCCTTGCCGGTCGAATCCTTGAGAAAGCCGGTGTCTCAGTTCCTGACCTTGAAGCTGCTGCTGAGGCCCATCTCAAACGGCAACCAACCCTGCAGACAGCAGCGGATTCGGTCTATCTGGGCAAAGCGCTGAGCGACTGCCTCGATCGAGCTGATGTTCATAAACAAGGCTTCGATGACAGCTTCATCTCGATCGAACATCTGCTGCTTGCCCTCGCCGAGGACAGCCGCTGTGGTCGGGAGCTCCTCGACCGAGCCGGTGCTGACACCGGCAAACTGAAAGACGCCATCAGTGCCGTGCGCGGAAACCAGAAGGTGACCGATCAGAACCCGGAGGGGACCTACGAATCCCTTGAGAAATACGGCCGGGACCTCACCGATGCCGCAAAGGATGGCCAACTCGACCCGGTGATCGGCCGTGATGAAGAGATTCGTCGCACGATTCAGATCCTCAGTCGACGCACCAAGAACAATCCGGTGCTGATCGGTGAACCGGGCGTGGGCAAAACAGCCATCGTCGAAGGGCTGGCCCAGAGAATCGTCAATGGCGATGTTCCCGCAGCCCTGCAGAACCGTCAGTTGATCGCCCTGGACATGGGTGCCCTGATCGCCGGAGCGAAATACAGAGGTGAATTCGAAGAACGGTTGAAGGCGGTTCTCAAGGAAGTGACGGAATCTGATGGACAGATCGTGCTGTTCATTGACGAGATTCACACCGTTGTCGGTGCTGGGGCCACCGGGGGAGCCATGGATGCCAGCAATCTGCTCAAGCCGATGCTGGCCAGGGGCGAACTGCGCTGCATCGGCGCCACAACCCTTGATGAGCATCGCCAGCACATCGAAAAAGATCCCGCCCTCGAGCGCAGATTCCAGCAGGTTCTGGTGGATCAACCCTCGGTGGAAGACACAATTTCAATCCTGCGCGGACTCAAGGAGCGTTACGAAGTTCACCATGGCGTGCGCATCGCCGACAATGCTCTTGTCGCCGCAGCTGTTCTCAGCAGCCGCTACATCGCCGATCGCTTCCTGCCCGATAAGGCCATCGACCTGGTGGATGAATCAGCGGCACGCCTGAAGATGGAAATCACCTCCAAGCCGGAGGAGATCGATGAGATCGATCGCAAGATCCTGCAGCTTGAAATGGAGAAGCTTTCCCTGGGCAGGGAATCTGATCCCGCCAGCAGGGAAAGGCTGGAGCGGCTGGAGCGGGAGCTTGCCGAATTATCTGAACAGCAGAGCGCCCTCAATGCCCAGTGGCAACAGGAGAAGGGGGCCATCGATGAGCTCTCATCCCTGAAGGAGGAGATCGAACGGGTGCAGCTGCAGGTTGAGCAGGCCAAACGCAACTACGACCTCAACAAAGCCGCCGAACTGGAGTACGGCACCCTGGCAGGTCTTCAGAAACAACTGCAGGACAAGGAAAACATCCTGGCCAGCACCGAAGACTCCTCTGACAAATCGATGCTGCGGGAGGAGGTGACGGAAGACGATATCGCCGAAGTGATCGCCAAATGGACCGGCATCCCGGTGGCCCGCCTCGTGCAGAGCGAAATGGAGAAACTGCTGCATCTTGAAGAGGATCTCCATCAAAGGGTGATCGGACAGAAGCCTGCGGTGCAAGCCGTTGCTGATGCGATCCAGCGATCACGGGCCGGTCTCAGTGACCCCGGCCGCCCGATCGCAAGCTTCCTGTTCCTGGGACCCACCGGCGTCGGCAAGACGGAACTCTCCAAAGCTCTGGCCAACCGACTGTTCGACAGCGATGACGCCATGGTGCGCATCGACATGTCGGAATACATGGAGAAACACAGTGTCAGTCGCCTGATCGGAGCCCCCCCCGGCTACGTGGGCTATGAGGCCGGCGGCCAGCTCACCGAAGCGGTGCGCCGCCGCCCCTATGCCGTGATCCTCTTCGACGAGGTGGAGAAGGCCCACCCGGACGTGTTCAACGTGATGCTGCAGATCCTCGATGACGGGCGCGTCACCGACGGGCAGGGACGCACGGTGGATTTCACCAACACGGTGTTGATCCTGACCAGCAATATCGGCAGCCAGTCGATCCTTGATCTCGCCGGCGACCACAGCCAGCATGGCGAGATGGAGCGGCGGGTGAACGAGGCCCTGCGCGCCCATTTCCGGCCGGAATTCCTCAACCGCCTGGATGATCAGATCATCTTCCACAGCCTCAGACGGGAAGAACTTCGAGAGATCGTGTCTCTGCAGGTGGATCGGCTCAGGCAGCGACTACAGGATCGCAAGCTCGTCCTGAACGTGAGTGAGCAGGCCTACGACTGGCTGGCCAATGTGGGCTATGACCCTGTCTATGGGGCTCGACCGTTGAAACGGGCGATCCAAAGGGAACTGGAGACACCCCTCGCCAAGGCGATCCTGGCGGGGCAGTTCAGCGAAGGACAGACCGTGAGCGTTGACCATGCAGCGGTGGACAACGAAGCGGAGCGCCTGGTGCTCCGCTGATCACCGCCTGGTCAGGTTCAGGGCACAAGAATTGACCAGGCAAAGGCTGAGCCAAGACCGATCCAGATCCCGGCGGCCAATCGCTGACCAGCGGGGCCAATCCTGTCGAGAAGCCTTCTGGAACTGGAGGTGATCACCAGAAGCAACGCCCCCTGACCCAGCAGCAGACCGAGGAAGTAGGCCAGCAGGGGTGTCGGCTCAGCACCGACAATCGTGCCCCCGAGCAGATAGCCATGCAAGCCGATCACAGGCAGCAACAGCACAGGGGGAGCAACACCAAGGGCCACCAGGCCTTCAAAGGCCAATGTGATCGCAACGACGGCCTCGGCATAGAGATCCAGACCGACGGGTAGATGGATGACTTGCGAGATCAGACTTCCCAGCAGACCGCAGGCAAGCAGAGGCAGCAGCCAGCGCCGGGGATGGCTCAGGCCAACAAAACCAATGGCGAGCAGAAACAGCAGGTGATCGGGGCCGAGCAGGGGGTGACCGATACCACTGATCAAGCCCTGAAGAGGCGTGAGTTCAGCACCTTCCATCATTCCAAAGGGATGGTGGGCCAGGGAGGGCAGGGCGGACAACGCAAAGGCCACCAGCAAAAAACCACTGGAGCCAATCAGCCGCAGGACCTTGACAGGCCCCTTGCGGGCAGAACTGAACATGAATCGATCCTCGTCGGGTGTTACCTGGCGGGCGTTCTGACTTCCCCGGAGCATCCGGAGTTACAGCTGCGGGACAGCGTCGGATTCGCACCGAACTTTCCCCGTTTCCTCTTCGGGCTGAACCCCCAAAGAACCAGGCCATGCCTAAATCTATGCGTTTTTTTCTGAATCGGCCTTGAACCAACCGGGAATAGCCTCGAAACAGGCGGCATTTCTTCTGTTCTCGCGAGCCTCCACCTTCCAGCAACAGGTTCGGCCGGCATCCCGATCCAGCAGCAGAGTATTGGCCCAGCCCCAGACCAGTTCAGCGGTGGACTCCATACCGACATTGGCCATCACCCGCAGATCCAGGGCGTCCTGCTCGTGAAGCTTCTGCCATTGCGGCAGCAGAGGATCATCCGCATTCACCAGGAACGTGTGATCGAACTGATCACTCAGCTGCTGCTCCAGTGGTCTGAGGCTGGAGAAATCAACCACAAAACCAAAGTCATCAAGCTGCCTGGCGGCGAACCAGACCGTGAAGCTGCGGCTATAGCCATGCACGAAACGACAGTGACCCGGGTGTCGCCACTGCCTGTGGCAACAGGGGTAACCATCGAAGTGCTTGCTGCAGGTATGAACGGGAAACGGCAGAGACATCCGCAAAGTCAGATTGATCACTGAAAGGGGATTGGCAACGAAGACCTGCGCTCTGGTGAAGCCCCTCAGAATTGATGAAATCGCTTTTGCTCACCAGAGCAAAAAATCACTTTCTCACGAGTTGTACTTCGCAAGGAGTCATCGGTCCAGGCAAGAGGGAGCACACCACAGCCTGATCAAGCATCGCGATCAGCAGCAATCCTGCTCAGGTTATTCCGATCAGCCCGAGAGAGGGGGAGCGGGAAGCCTGAAGCCAGGCCAGCGGCAGAGTTGGAGCTTCGGGCGTGTTGACAACGGGACCAGCCGGAACAGAACAGCTACACCAATCGCCTCCTCGCAGGGGGGGACAATGCAATCCTCAAGAAGATTGGCGAGGAGAGTACGGAGTTCGTGATGGCCTGCAAGGACGATGCCTCTGCAGAGATCGCCGGCGAAGCCGCTGATCTGATCTTTCACCTTCAGGTTGCCCTCGCTCACCATCGCGTCAGCTGGAGAGAGGTTCTGGAGGTGCTCGCCCAGCGACGAGGCGCACCACGTCGCGGCTGATCCCAGGTCGCTGCCATGAGCCAGTGATCAATCCGGCCAATGATCAATCCGGCCAGAGATCAATCCGGCAACGGGCTGCCGAAACCGCCAGGCTGCGCGTTCAGCCAGCCAAAGGTGGCCAGGTCCCTTGCAGAGAGGGCAAGAACAGGAGTCACACCCTGGGAAACCGCCATGGCATCAGCGGGCTGATCACTGTGCCCCCAGAGACCAAAGGCATGACCCAGTTCATGCAGAGCTGCAGCCTGAAGCACAGGTGCTCTCAGCTCAGGGGAGACCATCACTTCAACTGTGGGCTCCAGACGCCAATGACCTTGGCGTTTCACCTCAGCAAGACGCAGGGTGCTCCTGCCGTTACTGGCCCGCCAACCTGAAGCAAGCTGCCGACGAGGAGGGCGGCGGCGCAAGACATGAATCTGGGCCCGCTCCGGCTCATTGACGCGGGTGATCGGGATCACCTCCACCCAGGCGTCAATGGCGGCGTCGACGGACCCTGACCAACGCTGCAACCAGCGGGCCTGGGTCTGGGGGCTGGTTGCATCTGGCTCCACCCAGATGCACCAACGCTCCAGGGTTGGATAGCCGAAGCGCGTGGTGCCGAGATCAGCCCCATAGCCCACCGCTGCAGCGGCAAGGGAAGGTGCCTGCAGCCCTCCCTCCAGGACACGAATTTCCTCAACGGGAGGACAGAGATCAGCATGCATTCGATTCAGGCGGCGGGAAGACCAACACCACGGGCCATCAGTGTTGCCATCAAGGGGATGGAAGCGAATCCGACAAGTTCAACATTGATGACCCAGCCGAGACGACGTACAAGCTCCTCGCTGACATCAGGCAACTCCCCCTTACGCAGGCGGACCGCCCAGAGGATGTAGGTGATTGTTGGATACAGAGAAAGCGCGCCCACGGAAAGAAAAACACCAACCTTCCACCAGAACAGGGGATTCTGGGTATAGAAGCCACCGCCCTGTCCGAAATAGAGCACTCTGAGGATGCCGGAAACCAACAGGGCCAGGGCCGCAATGCCATAAACAACATCTGTGATCACCATGGCCGTGGCTTCACCACGGTTGGGATCTGACTTGAGCAGACGGCGCTCCAGGGCCAGCGCGCCGAAACAAAGCATGAAACTGAGGTAGTGGATGTAGGCCACACCTGCATTTGTTAAAACATCTGAGCTGAGAGCCGTTGCCAAAGGCATGGGCGGGAAGCGACGCAGTCGCGACGGTAGCTGGCACCTGAACGAGCCGGGCAGAGACGAGACATGAAGAGAATTGGAACAACGCTTCCAGATCAATTCCACATCCGGAAGAAACTATTCAATAACGTATAAAAAGCGAATTCCGCAGTCTTCCTTACACGACAAGAATGAAAACACTTTGCCCCTAGGTTCAACTGAGATGCCTGCTCAAGATGGTGAGTTCACTGAGTGCCTTCCTTGGCGAAATCGGTCGGCACCAACTGCTCACACCTGAGCAAGAACTCACATTGGGCCGCAAGGTTCAGGCCATGGTTGCGATCACAGATCGTTGCTCCCTCGCCGGCGGCACAGGCCCTGAATGCGAGTACTCAGACAAGGAGCGTCTGACCATCCGTCGCGGCGAAAAGGCCAAGAACCAAATGATCACAGCCAATCTCAGGCTCGTTGTCAATCTTGCCAAGCGTTATCAAGGCAAGGGGCTTGACCTGCTTGATCTGATTCAGGAGGGGACACTTGGCCTGACAAGAGCCGTTGAAAAATATGATCCAACCCGTGGGCATCGATTCTCAACATATGCCTACTGGTGGATTCGTCAGGGATTGAATCGTGCTCTATCGACCCAGAGTCGAACTATCAGAATCCCCGTCAATGTCAACGAGAAGCTGACAAAGCTCCGGGCAGCCAAGGCTCGTCTGATGCAAAGCAATGGCATGTCGCCCACTCCAGATCAATTGGCAGAATCAATGCAGATTCCCCTTGCGGACGTTGAGGATCTCCTGGCCTGTGAGTTGAGAAGCGTGACCGTGAGCCTGCAGGGGGTTGTGAAATCAAAATCCGACCCTTCTGAACTTGTCGATGTGCTGCCGAGCGATGAGTTGCCGCCCATGGAACGTGCAGAGATCGCAGAGAGAACAGCTTCAGTTTGGAAACTGCTCAATAAAGCCAATCTCACCCCGAAGGAGCGAACGATTGTCACCCTCAGGTTCGGTCTCGATGGTTCCAATGAATGGCGCACCCTTGCAGAAGTGGCCCGTCACATGAACTGCAGCCGTGAATACTGCCGGCAGGTTGTGCAGCGTGCCTTGCGCAAACTTCGCAAGACCGGAGTGCAGACAGGTCTTGTTGAGAGCAGCATCTGAACAGATCCCTTCATCCCTGTTGGGGATTCCGCCATCCACAGGTGTGGCGATCAACCCTGATTCAGCTGCCATTTAGGTCAGACTGGACCTATGCATGATTGATAAAAGATGGTTGAAGCTTCCGCCCCAGGCCCTCAGACCGTTGAGGCCACGGTGATTGACAGCTCAGTGATCGATGAGGGCGTGTTCAGGAAAGTCCTGAGACAGGCCGGTCGCACGATTGCGCTACCTGCTCTGGAGGCCTTGGAATTGCTTCTTGATAGCTCAACCCCTGCACAGGCCAGATTCACCATGCTTGCTGCACTCACCTATCTGGTGATGCCCATCGATCTGATCCCCGATCTGATCCCAGTGGCAGGATTCAGTGATGATCTTGTTGCACTCACCACGGTGCTAGCCCTCTGGAACAGCCACATGACGCCCCAGATGCGCAATCGTGCAAGGCGCAGACTTGATCACTGGATTCCGCATAGCCGCTGATGCCGACATGGTCTGACGATGTTGAGAACGAGCTCAGCCACCTGATCAAGGAATGGCTGAAGCAGCAGGAGAGAACCCAGGCTGACCTGCGACGCAGTCTCAGGGCAACATCAACCCGTATGCCTGCCTTGATGGAAGAGTTGGCGAAAGAGCATCAAAAGGGGGGGATCTCACAGGTGGCGGCCCGTCTCTGTGCCATTGAAGCTGAGTGGGCGGAAGAGGAAGGGGATGGCAGCTCTGAGCTGAGAGCTGCGGATCCCTTCAGTCAACTTGACTTGCTTCTCAATGAAATTCGCCACGACTGCAGCAGCTGATCTCGATCAGAGGCAAAGTGGATGAATCATCAGAACCATGTGATGCATCTCTCGAACTCCTTAACGCTTTTGACCCTTGTCAGCAGTCTCCAGATCATTTCGACACCTCAGGTGCTGGCCCAGAGCGAAGGCTGGCTTCTTGGTCCAAACAGCCGCACAGGTAAAAGCAGCAAAGTTGTGCCCACCGATTGCGTCGAGAGCGCTGACGGGTCGATCACCTGCAACACCAAGATTGAAAATCCTTCGGGAGACACCCCGGCCCGCCCCTATTACGAACCATTCAACAATTAAAGACGCCACCAACCTGCTTTGAGATCAACTAAGCCTCGCTTGCGACTGAGCTTTCTGCAGTTTGTTGACGCCGGCGAAAAGCTGATCGCCAGAGTTCTATCGGTGATCACCGGGATTGTGATCATCGCCGCCTTGGTGCAACTCAGCGTGGTGGTGGGTCAGGTCCTGCTCGACACCTCCAATGCCAACTGGCTTGGGGATGACCTGCTCAAAGTGCTGGGTGACCTGCTCACCGTGCTGATCGCCCTTGAGGTGATGCAGAACATCACCAGTTACCTGAGAAAGCATGTGGTTCAGGTGGAACTGGTGCTGGTCACAGCCCTCACCGCTGTTGCTCGCAAGGTGATTGTGCTTCCGCCTGGATCCGAGAACAAACCTCAGTTACTGGCTGGCCTCGGCTTGGCAGCCCTCTGCCTGGCTGGGGCTTACTGGCTGGTCAAGCGTTCTGTGTTCAAGGGGGCGATCCATACAGCGATGCAGACGGAGTCCAGAAGAGTGCAAGCCAGAGGGTCCCTGGCGGAGGATCGGTCCGTTCAACACGATGGGGGCGATGGGCCTCAAGATGGAGCTGATCGCCAACACTGAGGTCGAGGTATTGATCAGGATCCCTCAATCGCAGGCTCGCACTGCCTCGCAGCAAAGTGATCCATTCATGCTCACTCTGGTCATACCAGTGACCTAAAGGACTTGCAGCGGCTGATGAACTGATCAGCTCCAGGCGCCAGTTCTGACCTGACTGGATCAGGCGATGGCTTTCCTGGCCAGGGGCTGGCAGGGAGCCAGCCAGCAGATTGTTCGCGGTGTCTGAACGCGAAGCCTGATTCGAATCCCCCCAGCGCCGGCCGATGTCATACCCCCAGGACGCCGCCAGCTGCACCACCTGATTGTGCTGCTGGCAAGCCGCCAGCTGCTGACGACGCCCAGGCACAGAGTCAAGGGAATCAACCAGCGCCTGCAACTGTCTGACCTTGTTGATGAATCTCTGCAAATCTGATTCAGCCATTGACGCCATCAACTGCTGCTAGTGATCCTGGCAAGAGAGGGGCTCCATGGCGCCATGACTGGCCATCGGAGCCGTTTGCGCATCAACCTGGAGAGAGATCCTGATCTGCCAGGCCAGAATGAGCGTTGCACCTGAAGCCTGCATGAGCCAGCGCAAACCGCTTCCGCAGCTTGGGCTGATCAGGGCTGGATGCAGCGCAGCGCTGCTGCTGCTCGTCAGCCTGCTGACGCTCCCCAGCAATGCCCTGGCAGCAGGACATTCCCTGGCAGCAGACACAAGCGCAGGCCAGGAGCTGTTCCAGAAACATTGCGTTGGTTGTCATCTCAATGGTGGAAATATCATTCGCCGCGGCCGCACCCTCAAACTTGCAGCCCTTGAACGGCATCAACTGAACAATCAAGAGGCCATTGCCAGAATTGCCCGTGAAGGGATCGGACAGATGTCCGGCTATGAAAATGCCCTTGGTGAAAATGGTGATCAATTGGTCGCGGCCTGGATCCTGATGCAGGCCAAGGACTCCTGGCCAAGGTGATCAACCTATCCAGCAGCCCCACCAGAACAATCAGAGCTCTGCAATGGCAGAGAATTCATCCATAGGATTCACTTCCCGAGCAGAGGACTAAGTGGATTGACGCCCGCTTGCACCTTTCCCTGCACCTGAACGTCCCCGGTGACCTTGAAGGGAAGCTTATTGCTCACAGCTACAGGAGTTTTGATGGATCCAACATTCACATCCGCAACCGTGACGGGCGTTCGGATTGCACCGACATCAACCAAGCCCTCAATCTTTTGAACATGAACATCACCATTGACAGGAAGGGGGCCATCCGCCTTCACCTGAACAGAATCAATCACACTGACCTGGCCTCGCACAGGCAGGGGTTGCTTAGCACTTAAAGCAATCGGCATGACGATTTTTTCCACGAGAACGCCACCATCCACACGAATCGGAATCGGATTTCTGATGATCTCGATTGCTGCAGCGGCGATCATCCCAGCGGTGACAACAAGGGCAAAGGGCCATCGGCATGCCATCGCCAATGAAAACCATAGAGAACTGGTCGAATCAGAATTTGGCTGAGGTGCTGCCATCGGCCTGCGGAAGTCTTTAAAGCTTTACTCACTAATTAAAAGAAGTCAATTTTGAATGAACAGCGCTGGCGAAGCAACCACCAACTCAAGCCACGTCCCGGCCGCCAGCCGAAGAAAAAGTTTCGATCGTTGCCCACCACTGCAACAGGCTCCACTTCTCAATACCCGACGCCGGTGCAGCCCATAAAAGAACAAGAGAAATCAAGGCCAATCATCCTTAAACCTGAACCATTCAGAAGCAATTTTGAAACCGGTCAAATTCTCTATCCATGGCTCAAGACGATTCGAGCGAAGCTCTTGACTATTATTTTCATCTCAATATCCACAAACTCGCAGCGGGAACACCATCACAACAGCCGAGAAGCTCCAGCCTGAAACCCTGAGAGCACCCATCCCTCAGTTGAGAATGACTCTCAATCAAGACTTCAAGGCAAGCCGTGATCAATTACAAAGCTTGCTGTGAGTGGTCTCCTGGTAGGTGATCATCACCGCTCAAACGGGAAGGCTTCGATCCAGGGATAAACCTCCAATGCAGACCAAATTCCCTTTTGCCAGTAAATATCATCTTCGAGCAGCTGCTTCACCTCCACCAGTGCCTCTGCCTCGAAAATTCCGAAAACATGGGTACTGCCTTCTGTTGGACCCAGGGTGATCAGGATGCCATCCTCATGAAGAGTGGCGAGCCTGGCGAGGTGCTGATCACGAAATGGCTGACGCTTTTCAAGAGCATTGTCGCAGTAAGTTCCCCAAAGGACGAAACGTGCCATAGAGCTTGCGAGATAGTCTTCTCTGAAATGTGGCCATCAAAGGATGGCACGATGCCGGCATTAAACGCTATATTCAGAAAGTAGGTTTCTTTTTATTGATCATGCTCACTGGGAGCGATCTGCTAACCAAGGTCAAGGAATTGGGTGATGTCAGCAAGTCTGACCTTGTTCGTGCATGTGGCTATGTCTCCAATAAGAAAAGCGGAGGTGATCGCCTCAACTTCACCGCTTTCTATGAAGCTCTTCTTGAAGCCAAGGGTGTCAACCTTGGCTTGACCGGCACCGCCGGAATTGGCATAGGTGGACGCAAGCTCAGTTACATTGCCACTGTGCAAGGCAACGGCAATCTTTTGGTCGGCAAGGCCTATACAGCGTTGTTGGATCTCAAGCCTGGTGACGAGTTTGAAATCAAGCTCGGCCGCAAACAGATCAGACTGATTCCCGCTGGAGCCAGCGACGAAGAGGAGTGATCCCTCTTTCAGCAGCGCAACAACTTCAGTGATCAAGTTTGATCACCGAGCCCTGATCAATCAGGGTTTTTTTATGCCTGACAGACGTCATTCAGATCAAGCAAGGGCCTGGGGAAGATCCATTGCCCTCAGCCTGCCGCCTGTCGCAACTCACGACAGAATCCACAGGCTTCAGCCACAACATTGCCGGGGGCGGCCGCCGCAATCCTCTTCACCAGTGCACTGCCGACAATCGCACCGTCGGCCCCCCAGCTCTTCACCTGCCTCACCTGCTGCGGAGCTGAAATCCCGAAGCCAACGGCCACTGGAAGGGTCGCCGTGGTCTTGAGCTGAGTGACCAGATCGCCAACCCGTCCCTCCAGGGCGGTGCGCTCCCCCGTCACCCCAGTGACGCTCACCAGATAGATGAAGCCCCGACTCCGTGCCGCGATTCTTGCCATCCGTTCCGCCGGTGTTGTGGGCGCCACCAGCAAGACAAGATCAAGGCCCCGGGACAAGGCCAGCGGTGAGAGACGTTCAGCCTCCTCAAGGGGCAGATCGGGAACAACAAGGCCGCAGACACCAGCCTCTGCGGCCTCATCGCAGAACCTCTCCATGCCTCGATTGAGCAGTGAATTGCTGTAGGTGAACAGAATCACAGGCAGGGAAAGGGAATCCTTCAGTGTCGATAACATCTCCAGAACCCTTCCAGGGGTTGTTCCAGAGGCCAGGGCCCTGGAAGCGGCTGCCTGGATCACGGGCCCATCCGCAAGGGGATCGCTGTAGGGGATTCCCAGTTCAATGATGTCAGCACCGGCCTGTTCAAGGCCGAGCAGAAGTTCAGCGGTGGTCTCCAGGTCTGGATCACCAGCCATCAGGAATGGCATCAGCGCAATCCTTGCCTCTGAACGAACCTGCTCAAAACGACGGCTGATCCGTGAAGCCAGACCTGATTCAGTGATCAACTGGTCATCCATAACCATGGTCAAGAAAACAGAGAGCAGCAGTTCTCAAGAGACTATGGGGCAGAGGGACTCCTGGAGGAGGCGCTTTCTTGCTCGATTTCGAGAAGCAAGGCCTGCTGTTCTTCCTCTGACATGGCCTCGAAACGTGCCTTGATTTCAGCGCTGGAAATATCGTCGTAAGCCTCCCGGTAACGTCGCCGCTGCTCCATGAAGGTCATGCGTCCAGTCACAACCCTGAACAGATAAGACCCTGTCCAGATCAAGATCACTCCCACCAGCAGGGCTTCCGCTGCAATCCCCGGGGCAGCACCTTTGAGACCGGCGAGGCTGAAGGCTCCATAGCCAACGCCACCGAGAGCCAGGAGCAGGAACCCCAGCTGAATGACCTTGGCCCGTGTCAAGGATCAGAACTCCCCTGTCCACTTAGCCGCAGATTCAGGAAAGGTGCAAAAACGATCATCCCCGGAAAAAACAGAAAAACCAATCCGTAAAGACCGAGTCGCTCCAGCTTTCCCATCTGGTGCCAACGCTTGTCCATCCAGTAATACAGCCCCAATGGGACCGCCACCAGATAGAGAAAACCGAGGCTGGCATAGGCCCCGATCACAAGAATGCTTTCGAGTTTGATCTGGCTCGGCAGATCACTGATCAGAACCTGAACAGACACCACCCTGAATGCTCTTGATGAAATCTAGAATGCCATGGTGGGTGGACGCCCACCAGCCCGGGGGCATGGCGGAATCGGTAGACGCACGCGACTTAAAATCGCTTGTCCTGAAGAGGATGTGGGGGTTCAAGTCCCCCTGCCCCCATCCCAGAACCTGCAGACGGTCAGATTGATCAGTTCTGCCTAGCTTGAAACCGCTGCCCAGACAGTTGATGACAGCTGCGAGATCATCACAGCCCGATTCGTTGCCGGCTGAGATCGCGCGGCGTCAACAACGGGATCAGGGACTTAAGGACTGGGATCTCTGGGGGACCTATCTATCTGACAGGCAGTGGGGAACCGTACGGGAGGACTACTCAGCAGACGGAGACGCCTGGAATCACTTTCCCTTCGAGCAAAGCCACCTGCGCAGCTATCGCTGGGGGGAGGATGGGCTGCTGGGATGGTGCGACCGCAATGGCCTGCTCTGCTTCGCGCCGGTTCTCTGGAATGGTGAAGATGACATCCTCAAGGAACGTCTGTTCGGACTCAGTAATCACGAAGGCAATCACGGCGAGGACATCAAGGACTACATGTTTCATCTGGCAGGAACGCCAACTGGAAGTTATGCAAAAGCCCTCTACCGCTATCCACATCAACGTTTCCCCTACGACAGGCTCAGAGCAGAGAACAAAGCACGGGATCGCAGCCAACCGGAGTATGAACTGATCGAAACCGGTGTCTTTAATGATGATCGCTACTTTGATGTTGTTGTTGAGTATGCAAAGTCAACCCCTGAAGACATCCTCATCTGCATCACCATCTCAAATCAGGGGCCTGAGGACGCCTGCCTGCACCTGCTTCCCCATCTCTGGCTTCGCAACACATGGGCATGGGGAGACGATGACGCAGACCGAGCTCCGATTCAACTCCAACAGCAGCGAGCGGTAACACCTCAACTCGCCACACTGGCCTCCTATGAGCTGTGCTGCCAGGAGACTGGCACCTGGCTATTCACGGAGAATGAAACCAACACAGATCGCCTTTTCAACAAGCCCCTCAAACAACCCTATGTGAAGGATGCCTTCCATCGCTATCTCATCGATGCCGAGGCCTCTGCGGTGAATCCCTCCGGGGAGGGGACGAAATCTGCCTTACATCTCCAGCATTGCATTCCAGCTCGGGGGAAATGGCTGGTGAATCTGCGTCTGCGTCGAAGGGATCCGTCATTAAGCACGGATCCTTTCAGCAAGGAAAGCTTTGACGATATTTTCAATTATCGCCGAGATGAATGGAACGGCTACCTGGAGACCATTGCACCGGGGCTCTGCCAGGATGATCGCAGCATTCATGCTGCAGCCACTGCAGGCCTGTTCTGGGGACGGAAGTTCTACAACTGGTATGTGGCCCGATGGCTGCGGGGAGATCGCAGCGGACCAAAACCAGCAGCGCAACGCTGGCAAAGTGAGAACGCCTACTGGAAAAGCCTCAGGGCCATGGATGTGATTTCCATGCCCGATAGCTGGGAATATCCCTACTTCTGCCAATGGGATCTTATGTTCCATGCGGTGGCCTTTGCTGAACTTGACCCCGGAGAGGCAAAGCGACAGGCCATGCTTCTCCGAGATGCTGACTACAGCGCCCCCAATGCACAGACACCTGCCTATGAATGGGCTTTATCTGATACGAATCCACCCATTGGTGCATGGGCCGCATTACGTATCTTTCAGATCGAAAAAAGAAGCTGCCGCAAGGGGGACACGGCGTTCCTGCGCACTGCGCTGAGGAAACTGCTTTTTGAATATGGCTGGTGGGCGAACAGAACAGATCGCAATGGAGACAATCTGTTTGAGGGAGGATTTCTCGGTCTTGACAATATCGCAATCTTTGATCGACGTTATCCATTGAAAGATGGCAGCACTATCCAGCAATCAGATGGCACTGCCTGGATGGGAATGCTGAGCTTGAACCTGCTCGAAATCTCAACAATTCTAAGTGCAGATCAACCTGAGTATTGCGATTGTGTGCAGAGATTCAGCCAAGACTTCCTGCATCTCACACATTCTCTGAACAGTGCAACAGGGCGTGGTTATGTGAACTGGGATGAACAGGATGGCTTCTACTATGACGTCATCAAAAAGCCTAATGGAAGCACGGATCATCTACGCACACGCTCAGTCTCTGGACTGATTCCTCTACTTGCGATTGCATCATTCGATGCTGAGACCGTATCCCGGCTACCGAGTCTTGACATTGGCCCCTATCTCAAAAAGCTTGGTCTTGAGCGGGGTCAGGCCTTCGATTCCATCAGCCATCTTGGTAGTTGGCACAAAAAACGATTGTTGCTTTCGATTGTTCCACCGGAAAGGCTTCAACGAATCCTGAAGCGGGTCTTTGATGAAGATGAGTTCCTCTCGGAATACGGGATAAGGTCACTTTCAAAGACATACGAGAAGCATCCCTATTCCTATCACCAGGGTTCTGATGAAGCAACGATTTCCTACACCCCTGCAGACAGCCCGATCGGAATGTTTGGCGGAAACTCCAACTGGCGCGGCCCGATCTGGTTTCCAATCAATTTTCTGCTGATCGAAGCCCTGCAGAAATGGGGTTTTCACTTCGGCAACGACTTTCAGATGGAATTCCCTACGGGTTCAGGACGCAAACTGACTTTATGGGAGATATCCCTTGAGCTTCAGGATCGACTCGTTGGCATTTTCAGGAAGAACGAGCATGGGAAACGCGCCTTTAATGGCAAGACTGAACTCTTTCAAGACAATGTCAACTGGCAAGATCTGATCCTGTTCAATGAATATTTCAATGGCGACAATGGTGCCGGTGTGGGGGCAAGCCACCAGACGGGCTGGACAGCAATTGTGACCAAAATGATCACCCAACTCAGGCGATTTGAACGCTACAGACATACCCCACAATGAATCAACAAGCGCAATTGAATAAATCAACAAGTGCGATCGGCTGCCCAATCCGCGTCGACAATCCGCGCAGGCAATCTGCGTAGACAATCGGCAAAGGCAATCAGTACACTCAATCAACAACCGCATCCCAGGCAGATAGTCAGCTAATACACTCAAGCTTTCAAGGGATTGATTGATCAGCATCAGCCGGGCTGATCGCATCACTTCAAGCCTGCAGGCTTCAGATCACACGCCAACTGAGTGTTTCACCAGCATGAAAAGGCACGAGCTCTTCAGAAGAGCCTCCTGAACAAGGCCCGGCAACACGCTCAGGAATGCGCTGTGGACATTTCTGCAAGGTGATTGTGGATGTGTTGAGTGGCAGGCCATAGAACGCAGGGCCGAACTCACTGGCAAAGGCTTCGAATCGATCCAGGGCACCCTCTTCCTCAAACACAGCGGCATAGCTTTCCAAGGCATAGGGAGCATTGAAGATTCCGGCACATCCACAGGCGTTCTGCTTCGCCCCACGGGGATGGGGAGCCGAGTCAGTGCCAAGGAAGAATGCTGGCGATCCACTTGTCGCCGCACGGCGCAGCGCCAGACGGTGACGCTCCCTTTTCACAACAGGTAAACAATAGAAATCACTACGCAAGCCACCAAGAAAGATGGCATTCCTATTGATATGAAGATGGTGAGGAGTGATTGTTGCGGCCAGATTCTCGCCTGCAGACATCACAAATTCCACGGCATCCTCAGTGGTGATGTGCTCAAGCACCACACGAAGCGCGGGGTATCTGTTCAGCAGAGGCTGAAGATGCCGCTCAATGAACACAGCCTCACGGTCAAAGATATCCACATCCGGATCGGTCACCTCACCGTGAATGAGCAGAGGCATGCCAATCCTCTGCATCGTCTCCAACACAGCATCAATGGCGCGGAGATCACTGACGCCTGCCTCTGAATTGGTTGTTGCATGGGCCGGGTAGAGCTTGGCTGCGGTGAAAACCCCTTCACGCTGACCATGCTCCAGCACATCACTGTGCAGACCATCCGCGAGATAGGCCGTCATCAACGGCATGAAGCCACAGCCTTCGGGCAACGCCCCCAGAATCCGGCGGCGATACTCAACCGTGGCTTCAACAGTGGTCAGCGGCGGCCTCAGATTGGGCATCACGATGGCCCGCCCGAACACCCTTGCCGTGCTCATCAACACCGCCTCGAGCATGGCCTCATCCCGCAGATGAACATGCCAGTCGTCCGGGCGTCGCATTCTGAATCGATCGGTCTGCAAGCTCACGGGATCAACCCTGCGTCAACGGACGTGATGCCCAGGGGCCGTCTAGCAGATCCCTGGAGTTCAGGCTGAAGGGCGCTGCAGAGAACCAGCGCCTCAAGCTGAATTTCTTAAACCTGACTTGGCAGCTGCCTGAATCAACACCCACCACCAGAGAGCATCGCGGTTCCTTTGGCTCAGCAGCAGGGATGGCTGCTGCTGACACTTCTCCTTGCACTGCAACTGGCGTTTGAGCCCTGCAACAGGGCTTGTGGGTAGGTGGCAAGCAGAGAAACACGGCTGAGGCCATTAAAGAATCAGGCCGTGGCCATGACCAGCCAGGACAAACAGCCGTAAAAAGCCGTATCCAGACAGCAGAGTTCATGGATAAGACACTCCCCTCAGGGAAAGGAGCAGAATTCAGACACTTCTGATCCATCCCATGCCGCCATTCCTGCTCTCAGCCCTGGAAGTGCTGGTGGGGATCGGTCTGTTGTTCGGTGGCGGGGAGCTTTTTGTTCAAGGCGCTGTTGCCCTGTCACTGATCTTCGGCATTCCGCAACTGGTGATCGGGTTGACCGTGGTCTCTCTCGGCACCAGTGCGCCTGAACTGTTCGTGAGTATCAATTCGGTGTTGCAGGGATCAGATGATCTGGCCGTGAGCAACGTGGTGGGCAGCAATATTTTCAACATGATGGTGGTGCTGGGAAGCAGCGCACTCATCCTGCCGCTAAGGGTTGAAAGCAGGCTTGTGCGCAGAGATGTGCCCCTGCTCCTCGCTGTATCTGCCGCCGTATGGGGAATGGCCTCGGCAGGCCGGGTGACCTGGCAGGCGGGGGTGGCACTGTTGATGGCCCTCTTGATCAATACGGTCTGGGAGATACGCACGGCACGGGAAGAGCCGGAGGGAACGGTGGATGCCGAACCGGAGATCAGTGCTGAGGCTGGTGATAGCGGCTGGATCCAAGCTCTGATCCGGCTGATAGCTGGGATCCTGATCCTGACCTGGGGCTCAAGGCTGCTGGTCAACGGCGCCAGTGCTGCCGCTGGTTACCTGGGCGTGAGTGAGGCCATCATCGGTCTGACCATTGTTTCGGCGGGCACTTCGATGCCGGAACTGATCACCTCGGTTGTGGCGGCGTTGCGAGGGCGCACGGATCTTGCCATCGGCAATGTTGTGGGCAGCAGCCTGCTCAACCAACTCCTGGTTCTCGGAGGAGCTGCGATTGCTTCAGGATCGGCAGGGCTGAGTGTGGCCCCGATTCTGATTCAAAGGGATTTCCCGGTGATGGTGGCCACCAGCCTCGCCTGCGTCCCCATTTTCTGGACCAAGGGCCGGATCACCCGCCTGGAAGGAGGCATCCTTCTGGCTCTTTATGCTTTCTACATTATCGATCAGGTGCTGCCGCGGACGCTGCCGACCTGGCAGGACGAATTTCGCCTGATCATCCTCTGTGTGGTGCTTCCTTTTGTGCTCACAACTATTGTGGTGCAGGGAATTCTCTACTGGCGGGTCATTCGTCGTCAGCGCATTCCCGACACTGGCAGCAAGAATTGACAGGACATCAAAACAGAACTCTGAAAACCTAGAAAAACAGTTTCATTTCTACATTTAGTGCTGCCCTGATCAAGGATATTGACCACCATGGGATTGCTTCACTCGGCTTGCCGATGTTCGAGCTTCTGCCCCCCCTTAATGACCACAACCTGCCCTGGATGGACACGCTCCATCCGATTGTTGTCCACTTTGTAATCGCCACGGCCCTGATCAGTGTTGTCTTCGACCTGATCGGTGTTTTCACCAAGCGACCGAACCTCTTCGAAGTCAGCTTCTGGAACCTTCTCGTGGCCACGGGGGCCATCTTCATCGCCATCATCTTTGGTCAGATTGAAGCCGGACTTGCCAATCCCTACGGTGCATCCCGAGACATTCTCAATTACCACAGCACCCTGGGCTGGTCTCTGGCTGGGGTGCTTTCGCTGCTGACTGCCTGGCGCTATGTGGCTCGCCAGAAGGACCCGACGATCCTCCCCTCCGGATTTCTGCTGATTGATGGGGCCCTGGCGGCGCTTGTCTTCACCCAGGTTTATCTCGGTGACAAACTCATCTGGATCTATGGACTCCACACCGTGAAGGTGGTGGAAGCCATCCGGGAGGGACTCGTTTCATGACGATGCTCAGCCTGTTTGTTCACCCCAGTGAGCCGCTGAGGTTTGCCCTGCCTGCTGAGCCTGCTTTCTTCTCGATCACTTCACCGATTGAAGAGATTCTCGACTCCCTGGGTGCCAATGGTCTGCCTTACAGCATGCCGATGCACCCAAATCTGGTGCATTTCACGATCGGACTTTTTGCCATCGGCATTGCCTTTGATTTTGCCGGTGCGTTCTACCCACTGGAGAAGCGCATCTTCCGTTTTCTGGCCTTGCCTGTGACCAGGATGGGGTTCCATGACGTTGGTTGGTACAACGTTCTGGCCTGCAGCCTGATCAGCTTCTTCACCGTGGCGGCAGGCTTCTATGAAATGTTGCTTGCCGTGCCTATCCAGGGGGTGAAGAGCGCCATCGGCCTTGATGCGATCACCACCATGATCTGGCATGGAGTGGGTGGAGTGATCCTGCTGCTGCTGATTGTGGGGATGACCATCTGGCGTGGTTTCCAACGCTTCGTCTGGCGAAAGGACATGGGTCGCCAGGTGAGCTGGTCCTATTTGTTGGCGGGATCGGTGATTCTGCTGATTCTCGGCCTGCACGGAACACTTGGAGCTGAGCTTGCGGCTGAGTTCGGGGTGCACATCACAGCGGACCAGCTGCTTGCAGCCGGTGCAGATCTCACTGAGGTGCTGCCATGACGCCTGTGACGCCAAAGCAGCCTGAAACGCCAAAGCAGCCAGGCCCCAATCTCAAGGCGATTGCCATCATCAGCATCGCCGTTGGAATTGATATTTTCCTGAGTGTGCTTATCGCCCAGTGGTCCTATAGCTGGCTTCCTATTCAAGCCTCATCAGCCGCGCCCTATGTTGATGATCTCTTCAGCCTCGAGACGGGGATAGGAGCATTCATCTTCCTTGGCTGCACTGGAGTAATGGCTTGGGTTGTGCTGTTCAACAGAGCCTCGAAATATGACGAGCGTGATGGTGAGCCCATTGAAGGCAATATAAAGCTTGAAATCACCTGGACAATTCTTCCTTTATTGGTTGTTTTTGCTATCGGCATCTATTCGATCAATGTAAACCAAACCCTTCAGACATTAGGACCAAAGCAAAAATATCAACTGGGCACAGACCCCACAGCGGGCCTTCCCGCTGATCCAACCAGCAGTGTGGGCCCAATCGATGTGATCTCAAGGCAGTGGAGCTGGGAGTTTGTCTACCCCGATGGTGTTCGCAGTTCTGAACTGCACCTGCCCGTGGGAGAGCGGGTCAACTTCAGGCTCATCTCTGAAGATGTTCTACACAGTTTCTATGTGCCTGCATTCAGGCTAAAACAGGACATCATTCCCGGCAGTGTGATCTCCTACAGCCTCACCCCGATACGGGAAGGGCGCTATCGACTCCGGGACGCGATGTTCAGTGGTGCCTACTTCTCCAACAACCAGACCGACGTGATCGTCGAATCGAGCGAGTCCTATAGCGACTGGCTCAATCGCATGGAACGTGAACCCCTCCACCCCGGGCTGGACCCAGGCCGGGAGATCTATGAACGACGCCTCGCCAAGGGCAACAAGGGCTGGGCAACCGTGCCACCCGCTCCGGCTCCGATGGTCAATGACCCCGGTGACCCCACCGCTCCCCACGAAGCCTGAATCACCATGACCACCACCAACTACGACGCCCGCGTTCTCAAGGCACCACACCCGGTGCCCGGAGCACCGGACAACTGGAAACGGTTCTTCAGCTTCAACACCGATGCCAAGGTCATCGGAATTCAATACATCGTCACAGCCCTTTTCTTCCTGCTTGTGGGCGGTCTGCTGGCGATGATCATGCGGGGGGAGCTGATCACACCTCCCGCCGACCTTGTGGACCCGACTGTCTACAACGGTCTCTACACCATGCATGGAACAGTGATGCTGTTCCTGTTCCTGTTCCCGATCCTTAATGGTTTAAATAATCTTTTAATACCAACAATGATCGGGGCTCCAGACATGGCCTTCCCCAAGCTCAATGCTGCAGCATTTTGGCTTGTTCCGGTGTTTGCCGTTGTGCTGATGGGGAGTTTCTTCGTGCCGGGAGGCCCAGCCTCTTCTGGATGGTGGTCTTATCCCCCTGTCAGCATTCAGAACCCACTGGGGCATTTCTTCAATGGCGAGATGCTCTGGATCACGGCCGTTGCCCTCTCGGGTGTGTCTTCGATTTTCGGAGCGATCAACTTCGTCACCACGATCATCAGGATGCGTGCTCCTGGAATGGGGTATTTCAGGATGCCTATATATGTCTGGACGGCTTGGGCTGCTCAAACCCTGCAACTTCTAGGCCTACCAGCCCTGACTGGTGGTGCGATCATGCTTCTTTTTGATCTCAGCTTTGGCACCACCTTTTTCAGGCCTGAAGGTGGTGGTGATCCGGTCTTGTTCCAGCACTTTTTCTGGTTCTATTCCCATCCAGCTGTCTATGTAATGGTTCTGCCAGTATTTGGAATTTTTTCTGAACTGTTTCCTGTCTATGCACGCAAGCCACTATTTGGGTACAAATTCGTTGCTATTGCATCATTCGGGATAACAATTTTAGCCTTAATTGTGTGGGTTCATCATATGTTCTATACCGGCACACCGATGTGGATGAGGAATGTCTTTATGCTAACAACAATGCTGATCGCAGTGCCAACTGGAGTGAAAGTTTTCGCCTGGATTGCGACCCTGTGGAGAGGCCGTCTACGTCTTGACACACCCATGCTGTTCTGTCTTGGCGGATTGTTCAATTTTATCTTTGCTGGCATCACTGGAGTAATGTTAGCGACTGTACCAATCGATGTTCACGTCGGAAACACGTACTTTGTAGTATCTCACTTCCACTACATCATCTTCAATACAATTGCCTTTGGTATTTTTGCCGCAATCTACCACTGGTTCCCTAAATTCACCGGCAGGATGTATTACGAAGGCCTTGGAAAGATTCACTTTGCCCTCACTTTCATCGGTGCAACTCTGAACTGGCTGCCACTGCACTGGGCCGGCCTGCTTGGCATGCCCCGCCGGGTCGCCTCATACGACCCCGAATTCGCCATCTGGAATGTGATCGCAAGCATCGGTGCCTTCATGCTCGGCGTGGCCTCGATCCCTTTCATCCTCAACATGGTGAGTTCATGGGCCAGGGGACCAAAGGCGCCACCCAATCCCTGGCGAGCCATCGGCCTGGAATGGCTGCTGCCATCACCGCCGCCGGCTGAGAATTTTGAGGATGACATCCCAACGGTGATCAATGAGCCCTACGGCTACGGCCTCGGCAAGCCTCTCGTTGAAGACGAGGAGTACTACATCCGGCGTGCACAGGAGGCCTGAATCATGACCACAGCCAATTCCGAGCTGCCACTGAATCACACCCCTGGGCACGTCAAGCATGACGGCCACAACCTCACTGGATTCATCATTTTCCTCTGTTCAGAAAGCATCATCTTTCTGGCATTCTTCACCGGTTATGCCGTTCTCAAGATCACAGCACCGGAATGGTTGCCAACCGGAGTCGATGGCCTTGAGGTGACAATGCCCCTCATCAACACTGTTGTGCTGGTGAGTTCCAGTTTCGTCGCCTACTTCGCCGAGCGCTATCTGCACAAGGGCAATCTGCCGGGCTTCCGGATCGTCTGGTTGCTCACCATGCTGATGGGGTCCTATTTCGTCTACGGCCAGTACGTGGAATGGTCAGGACTGACCTTCGGCTTAGGCAGTGGCGTATTTGGAGGAACGTTCTATCTGCTCACTGGATTCCACGGCCTGCACGTCATCACAGGCATCATCCTGATGGGCCTGATGCTTGCCAGATCCTTCCGCCCTGGGAACTACAGCAAGGGTGACATGGGTGTGACCTCCGTCAGCCTTTTCTGGCACTTCGTGGATGTGATCTGGATCATCCTTTTCATCCTGATTTACGTCTGGCAATAGGACCCCAGGCCTCAACACCCGGCTCCGTTCAATCCGTCTTCCGTCGCACGCCTGAGAACTGAACGCATGATCATCGACGATCGCCACTACGACATCATCGTCATCGGCAGTGGAACCGGTGGTGGAACCCTGGCCGGTGCCCTGAGTCAGAAGGGCCGCTCCGTGCTGGTGCTGGAATGCGGCAAAGCCATGGCCCTTGAAGATCAGAATGTGGCAGATGTGGATGTGTTCCGCAAGGAGCGTTACCACCCCCGCGACGAACAGTGGTTCGGCCCGGATGGAGACCCCTTTGCGCCGCAGACCACCTATGCACTGGGAGGCAACAGCAAGATCTGGGGAGCCGTGCTCGAGCGGATGCGTGAACAGGATTTCAAGGCCCTGCCACTCCAGGAGGGGATCTCCCCCGCCTGGCCCTTCGACTATGGGGAACTCGCCAATCACTACGATGCCGCAGAGCGTCTCTACAGAGTTCACGGCAAGGCGGGCATCGATCCGACGGAACCAGCCCGCAGCAGCGATTTTGAGCATCAACCGAAACCCCTGGAGCCTTTCCTGGAACCACTCAGGGCAGGTCTGAAAAGGCAGGGGTGCCAGCCCTATGACATCCCCCTGAGCTGGTCCGAGGACCGTGACGATCCCAGCGGTGACGCCCAGTTATTCGGCATTGATCAAGGGGATGCCTCCAATCTGACCATCCGCAGCGGCGCCCGTGTGCTCAGGCTGCATATCAATCCCGACGGGCGGATCGTCAAGGGAGTGGAAGCCGAGGTGGACGGCAGCCCCTGGTTGTTCTCAGCTGACCTGATCGTCCTCGCTGCAGGGGCGATCAACACGCCGGCGATCCTGTTGCGCTCCAACGACGCCAACCATCCTCGCGGACTCGCCAACGGCTCTGATCAGGTGGGGCGCAATCTGATGAATCTGCAGCTCACCTCGATCCTGCAACTCGCCACCGAGCGCAGTAGCGGCCGTTACAGCCGCTCCCTGGGAATCAACGACTACTACTGGGGAGACAAGAACGTCTCCTTCCCCCTTGGTCATATTCAGGCCGCTGGTGGTGTGCTCCAGGACGTTCTGTTCGCAGAATCGCCACCGGTGCTTTCCCTGGTCACACGCTTGATCCCAAATTTCGGCCTGGAACGCCTTGCCTCCAGATCTGTGGCCTGGTGGGCCATGACAGAGGTGCTGCCGGATCCGAAGAACAGGGTATGGCTGCAGAACGACAAAATCCACATCGACTATCTGCACAACAATCGGGAAGCCCATGATCGGCTGGTTTATCGCTGGATCGATACGATCAAATCCGTTGAGGAGGATCCGATCACCAAGGTCGTGCGCACGGCACCAACCCATCCCCGCGGCGAGGCGCCGATCAGTGTTGTTGGCTATGCCTGCGGCACCTGTCGTATGGGAAGCGACCCTACCGACTCAGTTGTGGACCCCAATGGCAAATGCCACGAGATCGACAACCTCTACATCGCTGACACGAGCGTTTTCCCGAGCTGTCCAAGCATCGGGCCTGGCCTGACAACCATCGCCCTGGCCCTGCGACTGGCGGACAGACTGGCTCAGAACTGAAGAAGATTTAGCCACAGCTATTTTTAGCGCTTCCTGAGCCCCGCAATTACAATCGAGCGATGAGTGATGCAGGTCAAGCACTCCGCTGTTTTGCAGGATTGCCAGTAGCCCTCTTAACTGATCGCGGGCTGGGATTGAGTTCCTTCAGAAGAAGCGACAATGGCTTGATCAAGAGCTAGACCCTAATGACCCCAGCTCTTGCAGGCCTGCGCAAGATCAACTTAATAAAAAGACAAGAGGGAAAAGAAAAACATCATCGCGCACACTGGATTGATCGCGAAATTAAAACGCCAGGATCAGAGCCTTAAAGGGATGCATTCTTAATGAGTTTCGGCTAACTTTAGTTCACTATTCACCTGAGCAAGCCAAGTGCCTAGTCCACAAACCAGGAGTTGGGTCGCCCAGGCTGGTGGCAGCCTTAAAGATGAAGGGCATGGGATCACCTCCCTCAGCGACGGCTCTGCCATCGTCACCGGAAGCTTCCAGGGCACAGCATCCTTCGGGGAGAACATCACCCTTACCTCAACTGGTGAAGATGATATCTTCATCGCCAAGCTCAATGCTGATAGTTCCTATGCTTGGGCCACAAAGGCTGGCGGCAGATCTTTTGACGGTGCCTATGGCATCACCTCCCTCAGCGACGAAAATGGCATCAGCGACGGCTCTGCCATCGTCACCGGCTTATTCGGTGGCACAGCAGACTTCGGGGACATCACCCTCACATCCGAGGGACGCTCAGATGCTTTCATTGCCAAGCTCAATGCTGATGGTTCATTCGCCTGGGTCACACAGGCTGGTGGCGGCAATGAGCGCTATAGGAAAAGTGCCAGCGGTTTTGATATCAGCTCCCTGAACGACGGCTCTAGCATCGTCACCGGCAGGTTTGAGGGAACAGCAGACTTCGGGGACATCACCCTCACATCAGCTGGCAACCATGCCTCCGATGTTTTCATTGCCAAGCTCAATGCCGATGGTTCATTCGCCTGGGCATCACAAGCTGGTGGCGACGATTGGGAAAATAGTAATGGCATCACATCCCTGAGCGACGGCTCTGCCATCGTCACCGGACAATTCAGAGGAACAGCAGACTTCGGAGACATCACCCTCACATCAGCTGGTGACCACGATATCTTTATTGCCAAGCTCGATGCCAATGGCGATTACATCTGGGCCACACAGGCTGGCGGGAGCTCTAGTGACAACGGGTATGGAATCACCTCCCTCAGCGACGGCTCTGCCATCGTCACCGGACAATTCAGAGGAACAGCAGACTTCGGAGACATCACCCTTACCG
>MPMC02143684.1_pt1 | contig 27796 bp, 22 predicted proteins | sample 1617281 | NCBI WGS metagenome assembly MPMC02 (sample SAMN05944809, study PRJNA350692) | marine metagenome | biome: marine; feature: ODZ; material: water; isolation source: 100 m water sample filtered on 30 um supor filter | place: Pacific Ocean | collected 2012-04-09 | depth 100m m | reverse complement strand
TTGGTGAAGCTCGACACTTCCACCTTAACCGATGAGCCCGGTGGCCACCGAGACGCCGACGCCGGGGTGGGGCCTCGGCCCCACCCCGGCATACACCGTCATCTACACCGGGAAATTACACCACGACCGCGGACGCTACCATCGCAACGGCCAGCGGTCCCACGAAACCGTCATGTTAACGCCATGTCGGAGGGGCTCGGACAGTGTCGCAGGCTCAGCATGCTTAAGCCATGGATCAGGCCGGTACCTCCGGGGACACGCTTTCTATCAGCCCTTGAAGCTCGACATTCTGCAACCCCATCGTCATCAGCGCCAGCGTGCCACGCAATTCCTCCGGATCGATGTTGCGGGTGATGAACACCATTCGCGTACGCCGATCCGCCGATGGCCACCGGTCGAGCTCGACCGGTGGGTGAAAGACGTGCTGCACGCCATGGACGACCACGGGTGCGTCATATCCGACCAGGTTGACGATCCCCTTCACCCGCAACAGATCCGCCCCCTTGAACATGGTGAGAAGTCCTAGCCAGCGATCGAAGGCGATCGGCTCCAAGGGCATATCGAATGTCAGGCAGGTAGCGCGGATACCGGCATTATGTCGGTTCACGTCATGATGATGATGGTGATGATGATGATCGGCGTGAGATGCTTCCTCCGCCAGCCAGCGGAGAACATCCTCGTTCTTGCTGGCGGGGTCCCATAGGCCGACGTCAAACAATAAGGCGGACTCCACCGCCCCATTGGTAACCGCGATGATGGGCGCAAACGGATTGAGCGTCGCAAGTCGGTCACGGATTATCTGCTGTGCGGCCTCGTCGGCAAGGTCCGTCTTCGTCAGCAGCAGCCGGTCGGCGACAGCCGCCTGCTTCACCGCTTCCGGCTGGGCATCGAGCGTGGCCATACCGGCCGCAGCGTCCACCGTCGTGATGACGGCATCGAGCCGGTAAAGCGGCTCCAGTCGCGGATCGGTCATCAGGGTGTGCAGGATCGGCGCGGGGTCGGCCAGGCCGGTGGTTTCGATCATAACCCGGTCGAACCAGCATTGTCCGTCGCGCGCGAAACGCCATGGTGCATCGCGCAGCGTTTGCGAAAGGTCACCGCGGATGGTGCAGCACAGGCACCCGCCCATCATCTCGACCACCAGATCCTCATTCGATCGTGCGATCAGTTCATGATCAAGTCCGACTGCGCCGAATTCATTGATGATGACCAGCACACGCGCCATGTCGGGCGAACGGACCAAGTGATTGAGCACGGTCGTCTTGCCACTGCCGAGAAAGCCGGTCAGCACCGACACCGGGATGCGCGCGTTTGCGTCCGATACGACAGCGCTCATATCGTGCCCACCCTCGCCCCGGCCCGCTGGGTCGCAGCCGCACGCGACAGGATGCGCGAGCGCTGGACATGCGCCGTTATCACGCCCCGCAGCCCTAAGTAGCGGGTCAAGCTCACGTCCGATGTGGTTGCCAAATGGCCCAAGTGCCAGCGTTGCCCGCCAATCCTCTTCATCGCTATACCACTGGACATCAAGCTGCGTCTCCATATATGTAATGTTGTAACATATCTCACCGGATACGTGTCATGACAAGCCTCTCTTCGTCCGATCGCCGTCTCCCCGTCACCGTATTGTCGGGCTTTCTCGGCGCGGGAAAGACGACTCTGCTCAACCACATCCTGGCCAATCGCGAGGGACGGCGGGTTGCGGTCATCGTGAACGACATGTCGGAAGTGAATATCGACGCCGACCTCGTGCGTGGCGGCGAGGCTGCCCTTTCACGATCTGAGGAAGCGCTGGTCGAAATGACCAACGGCTGCATCTGCTGCACGCTGCGTGATGACCTGCTGGCCGAAGTCAGGGCGCTCGCCGAAGCCGGCCGGTTCGATTATCTGGTCATCGAGTCGACCGGTATTTCCGAGCCGCTTCCTGTCGCGACGACCTTTTCGTTCCGCGACGAAGCGGGCGTCTCGCTGGGGGATGTTGCACGGCTCGACACGATGGTCACGGTGGTCGATGCCCTGAACCTGCTTGCCGATTATTCGAGCCAGGATTTCCTTGCCGATCGCGGCCAAACAATGGGTGAGGACGATACCCGCAGCCTGGTCGGCCTGCTGGTGGAACAGATCGAGTTCGCCGATGTCGTCATCGTCAACAAGGCGTCATCGGTATCGCCGGAGCAGCTTGGCATCGTAAAGAAGCTGGTCGCCAGCCTCAATGCGGACGCGGTCATCGTCCCGGCGGATCATGGGCGCGTGGAGCTGGATCTGATCCTCGCCACCGGGCTGTTCGATGAGGAAAAGGCCGCACGCCACCCACTCTGGGCAAAGGAACTGTACGGCTATGCGCATCATCAGCCGGAAACCGAGGAATATGGGATCGAAAGCTTCGTCTATCGCGCGCGCCAGCCCTTTGATCCGGCTCGCTTCCACGCCTTTCTGACCGATGGCGGCCTCGACCATGTCGTGCGGGCCAAAGGCCATTTCTGGCTGGCGACCCGGCCCGACTGGGTGGGCGAACTGGCAGTGGCGGGCAGCCAGACCGAGACGGCCCGCATGGGTCGCTGGTGGGCGTCGATCCCCAAGAATCAGTGGCCCGACGATGGCCGTTTCGAGGAGTTCGTTGCCAGACACTGGGACATGATCTGGGGCGACCGACGGCAGGAGCTGGTCCTTATCGGCATCGGCATGGACGAGGCGCGAATTCGAGCCAGGCTGGATGCCTGCCTGGTATCAGGCGTGGCCTTCACGCCCGCGCTCTGGACAAACTTGCGCGATCCGTTCCCGGCCTGGGGCGAACGACAGTTGGAAACGGCCGACGGACGTTCGTGATACCCTCAGGGCGCCATCGCGTCCGTCTATCCCGCGCACGATCGGCGAGCACCGGACTTTGCCCCCCGTGCTGCGATGCTGGTGCCCAGGAGCAGAATGCCTGCCGCGATCAGCAAGGCCTACAGAGCCGGGGGCGCGGTTGCTTGGCAACATCCGCGCTTTCCGGGACGATGGTCTATAAGGGAATGACCTCAGGAAATTTGCAACTCCCCAACACCTGACGTCCCTTCACACCAACCTCCGTTGCAGGCCAAAGCCGAACGCAGGTCCGGAAAAATCCGAGCGGGCTCGCTTGATCGCAGCTCAGGAACGAACAGCGTCTTATGCCGACCCAATTCATCGGATCGCAATATTCCTGTCACGGTGGAATTATAACGTAGCTGTCATGTTCGACGCAGCGCTCGGAAGCTGCGGGGTGTGGGGAAAGCAGTTATGCCGACGTCGGTCTTCATCAACGAATTCCATTACGACAATGCGGGAAGCGATACGGGTGAGTTCGTCGAGATCGCGGGCGCGGCCGGCACCGATCTGACTGGTTGGAAGATCGTCCTGTACAATGGCAACCCTGCCCAGCGCTCGGCCTATGGCACGGTGGCGTTGACCGGCACCATCGCCGATCAGGGCAACGGCATGGGCACGGTGAAGATCGCCTATGCGGCAAACGGCATCCAGAACGGCGGATCGGGTGCCGCCGGAGAGCCCGATGGCCTCGCGCTGGTCGATGCAGCGGGCAATGTTGTGCAGTTCCTGAGCTATGAGGGCAGCTTCGTCGCGGCCGATGGCCCGGCCAAGGGCATGACCAGCGTTAACATCGGCGTCTATGAGGATGGGACGCAGAGCGGCACCGCACTGGGGCTGGTCGGCACCGGTACGACGGCGGAAGACTTCCACTGGGCGCTGATCAACACCGCAACCGCCGGCGCGGTGAATGCGGGCCAGACCTTCGGCAGCGCCGCGCCGACCCCGACGCCCGGCACGTTGGCGATCGCCGACGCCAGCGTCGCAGAAGGAGACAGCGGCACGCGGGAGATCGTCTTCACCGTGACTCGCAGCGACGGCACCGCAGGCGGCGTGTCGGCGACCTGGACGCTGAACCTGGGCAGCGGCACCAGCGCGGCCGATGCGAGTGACTTCGCCGCCAATCTGGTACGCACGGGCACGGTGACGTTCGCCGAAGGCGCGACCACCGCCCAGATCCGGCTGCCCGTGCTGGGGGATACGGTGTTCGAGGGCGACGAGAGCTTCTCCGTCACGCTCTCCGATCCGCAGGGCGGCGCGACGCTGACCCGCGCCGTCGCGACGGGCACGATCGCCAACGACGATGCCGCGCCGCCTGCCCCGCCCGCGAACGTCTTCATCAACGAAATCCACTACGACAATAGCGGCGCCGATGTCGGCGAGGCGATCGAGATTGCCGGGGCGGCGGGCACCGACCTGTCGGGCTATAAGCTGGTGCTGTACAACGGCACGAACACGCCCGATGCGGCACCGGTCTATGCGACGACCACCCTGTCGGGCACGATCGACGACGAGGGCAACGGCTTTGGCGCGGTGTCCGTCCGCTATCCGGTCAACGGTCTCCAGAACGGCCCGGCCGACGGTGTGGCGCTGGTCGCGCCAGACGGCACGGTGGTGCAGTTCCTGTCCTATGGCGGCACGATCACGGCGGCGGCGGGCACGGCGGCGGCGGGCCTGACCAGCACCGACATTGGCGTCGCCGAGTCCCCCGCGCCCGGCGCGGGCTTCTCGCTACAGCTCAAGGGGGCCGGGTCGAGCGCTGGCGATTTCACCTGGACCGCGCCGAGCACCGACAGCTTCGGATCGGTCAATGCGGGGCAGAGCTTCCTGTCGGCGACCGGCACGGGCCATCTGCGCGTCAACGATGCCCGCGTCGTCGAGGGCGATAGCGGCACCAGCAACCTGGTCTTCACCGTGAACCGCGCGGGCGGCACCGCCAACGCCGCCACGGTCGACTATGCGGTCCATCTGGACGGTACGGCCAACGCCGCCGATCTCGGGGCCGCGGCGGTGCTGGCGGGCACGCTTCGCTTCGCGGCGGGCGAGACGAGCAAGCAGATCGTCGTGCCGATCGCCGGCGATGCAGTCGGCGAAGGCAATGAAACGCTGTCGGTGACGCTGGGCACCACCAACGGCGATGTGGTGATCGATCGCGGCACCGCGACCGGCACGATCGTCAACGACGACCCGGTCGCACTGTCGATCGGCCAGATCCAGGGCGAAGGCCACAGCTCGGCCTATGTCAACCAGACGGTGGCCACCAACGGCGTCGTCACCGCCGTCGACTCCAACGGCTTCTACCTGCAGTCGGCGGTCGGCGACGGCAATGACCGCACGTCCGACGCGATCTTCGTCTTCACCAGCACCAAGCCGACCGTCCTGGTCGGCGACGAGGCGACGGTGCGCGGCAAGGTGGCGGAATATGCCGGGGACGCCAAGGGCCTGACGGTCACGCAGATCGTCACCCCGACGGTCACCGTCGCCAGCCATGGCAATGCGCTGCCCGCTGCGGTGCTGATCGGAACGGGCGGTGTCTTGCCCCCGGCGCACACGATCGATCACGACCCGCTGACCCATTACGACCCTGCGAACGACGGCATCGATTTCTGGGAGTCGCTGGAAGGGATGCGGGTGACGATCGATACGCCCCAGGCGGTATCGAACACCAACTCCTATGGCGAGACCGACGTCGTCGCGTCGCATGGTGTCGGTGCCACCGGCATGAACGATCGCGGCGGCATCACCATTGCGCCCAATGCCGACGGCACGATCGACTATAACCCCGAGAAGATCCAGATCGATGACGACAGCGCGATCTTCGCGGGTTTCAAGCCGGGCTACACGATCGGCGACCAGCTCAGCAGCGTGACCGGCATCGTCCATTATTCGTTCGACAATTACGAGGTACTGGTCACCGAAGCGGTCACCGTCACGAAGGACGTGACACTGACCAAGGAGGTCACGCAGCTTCAGGGCGACGCCAACCACCTGTCGATCGCCACCTATAATCTCGAAAATCTCGACACGTCGGACAACAAGTTCGACGTGCTGGCGAGCAACATCGTCTATAATCTGCGCGCGCCCGACATCCTGGCAGTGCAGGAGATCCAGGACGCCGATGGCGCGGGCACCGGCAGCGACCTGTCGGGCACCGTCACGGCGCAAGGTCTGATCGACTCGATCTACGCCCAGTCCGGCCTGCGTTACGCCTATGTCGAGATCGCGCCGACCACCGCCAATTCGAGCGGCGGCGAGCCCAACGGCAACATCCGCAACGGCTTCTTCTACAATGTCGACCGCGTTTCCTATGTCGACGGCAGCGCGGCGCTGATCACCGGCAGCGCCTATAACAACAGCCGCAACCCGCTGGTCGCGCAGTTCGAGTTCGCCGGGCAGAAGATCACCGCGATCGACGTCCACTTCACCTCGCGCGGCGGCAGCGATCCGCTGTGGGGCAACACCCAGCCGCCCGCCGACGCGGGCGATGCGGCGCGCACCGCGCAGGCGGCGGGCGTCAAGGCCTATATCCAGGAGCATCTCGCCGACGATCCGTCACTCAACGTGGCGGTGCTCGGCGACTGGAACGGCTTCTACTTTGAAAATGCCCAGACCCAGCTGACCGATCCCGCCAAGGGCGGGGTGCTGACCAACCTCAACACGCTGCTCAGCCCCGAAGAGCGCTACAGCTATATGTTCGGGGGCAATGCGCAGCAGATCGACAATATCCTGGTCACCGGCGGGCTGCTCACCAACGCGCAATATGACTCGGTCCACCTCAATTCGCAGTTCGGCGAGGATCGGCCGACCGACCATGATCCGCAACTGGCACTGCTCCAACTCGGCATGGCGCCGCGCGACCTGGTGTTGAGCCATGATGCGGTCGACGAGAATCTGGCGGCGGGCGCCGTCGTCGGCACCTTGTCGGCGACCGACACGGCCAATGACAGGCTGACCTATGCCCTGGTCGACGACGCAAAGGGTCTGTTCGTCGTCGATGCCGCGAGCGGCGTGGTGACGACCACCGCGCCGCTCGATCATGAGGCGGCGGCGTCCTATGCGCTGGTCGCCAAGGTCACCGACAGCGGCGGCCTGTTGACGCAGCAGGCCTTCACGGTCGCCGTGGGCGACGTCAACGAGGCCCCGGTCGCCCTGGCGCTGAGCGGCGACCATGTGGCGGAGAATCTCGCGGCCGGAACGGTCGTGGGCACGCTTGCGGCCAGCGACCCGGAGGGCGATGCCCTCGCCTACAGCCTGATCGACAATGCCCAGGGCCTGTTTGCGGTCGACGCGGTGACCGGCGTGGTGACGACGACCGCCGCCCTCGACTACGAGGCGGTGAAGAGCTACCAGATCGTGGCGCGGGCAACCGACACGGGCGGCCTGAGCACCGATCACGGCTTCACGATCGTGGTCGACGACGTCAACGAAGCTCCCGTGGCGACGGCGGATGCGGTGGCGGTCGACGAGGATGCGACCACCGCCAATCTCTGGTCCACCTTGCTCGGCAACGATCGCGATCCCGACACCGGCCAGACCCTGTCGATCGTCAAGGTCGATACCAGCGATACGCTGGGCAGCGTGATCTTCGATGCCGCCACGCAGACGCTGAAATATGTCGCGGACCATGACGCCTTCGATGCGCTGGCCACCGGCGCGTCGCAGGTGGATCGCTTCACCTACACCGTGTCGGACGGCCAGGGGCTGACCAGCACGGCCAGCGTGGCGGTCACCGTGACCGGCATCGCCGATGGGGTCGTCCGCACCGGCAGCATCTTTTCCGACACGCTCACCGGCACGGGGGGCGAGGACACGCTGTCCGGTGGCCTGGGCCACGACACGCTTTACGGGCTTGGCGGCCATGATCAGCTCAGCGGCGGGCTCGGCAACGACCGGCTGTTCGGGGGCGATGGCAACGACGTGCTGTTCGGCGGTCTGGGCCATGACGTGCTGGACGGCGGAGCAGGCAACGACATCCTGTTCGGCGGGCTCGGCAACGACACGCTGAGCGGCGGAGCCGGGGCCGACACCTTCCATTTCGGCCGTCTGGACGGCAGCGACACGATCACCGACTTCGACACGGCGCGCGACGCCCTGGTGCTCGACGACGATATCCGCCTCGCCCATGCCCGGGTTCAGGACGTCAATCGCGATGGCGTCAAGGACCTCGTACTCAGCTTCACCCAGGGAACCAGCGTGACGCTGCTGAATGTCAACGACGTCAAGGCGGTCAAGTTTTCCGGCCCGGATTACTGGTCGGATCACCAGCCGGGGCTCGACGGGCTGCTCGACGATGCCGGCGATTTCCTGACGCATGCGCTGCCCCGGTTCGTGGACTTCAGCCACGGCTTCTGACCCCCGACCCCGTCGGCGACCGGCCGCGCGATCCGTTGGTGGATCGCGCGGCCTTCGCATTCTGACTATGCCATTTTGAAATTACGGTGATGATGCTCGGGCACGACCTTCACGCCCCTATTCGCGACGCATTGCGGCAATGTCGGCGGCACCTCGCCGCCGCCGCAGGGTTCAGCGCGCTGGTCAATCTGCTCTATATTGCGCCGACCCTGTACATGCTGCAGGTCTATGACCGCGTGGTGCCGACACAGGGGGTACAGACGCTGCTCTTCCTGACGGCCGTGCTGCTGTTCGCGCTGGCGACGCTGTCGCTGCTCGATCGGGTGCGCAGCCGGCTGCTGGTGCGCGCGGGCGTCCGGCTTGACACCGCGCTATCGCCGTTGATCCTCGATGCGACGCTGGGGCGGCCCGACCTGCCGGGCGCGCGTGCCGCGCTGCGCGAATTCGACACGATGCGCGGTACGTTGACCGGACCGGGCATCCTCGCGCTGTTCGACGCGCCTTGGGTGCCGATCTACCTGCTGGTCTGCTTTCTGGTGCATCCCTGGATCGGCGTGGTTGCCGTGCTCGGCTGCGTCGCGCTGCCGATTATTGCCTGGCTCAACGAGCGCGCCACTCATCACCGGCTCGACATCGCGCAGCAGGTCGCGAGCCAGTCCTATGCCAGCCAGGACGCGCTGCTCGGCGCGGCGGACAGCATCCGTGCGCTCGGCATGCGACGCGCGATGGTGGCGCGCCAGTTGCGCCAGCGGCGCGGCATGCTGATCGCCCAGACCGAGGCGAACTTCGCGGCGGGCGGTTTCCTCACCGCGGGCAAGTTCGTGCGGCTGGCATTGCAGTCGCTGGCGCTCGGGCTCGGCGCCTGGCTGGCGGTGGATAACCAGATTTCGGGCGGCGCGATCTTTGCCTCCTCCTTCCTGATCGCACGTGCGCTCCAGCCGATCGAGCAACTGATCGCGACCTGGCGGAACATCGTGCAGGCGCGCCAAGGCTATGCCGGCCTGCGATCGCTGCTCGCCACCGCACCCGCGACGCATCGCCCGACGCAACTGCCCCCGCCGCGCGGCGCGATCCAGCTGGAGGGCGTGACCGTGCTGACGGACAGCCGTGACGCGGCGATCCTGCAGGGTGTGTCCTTTGCGATCCAGCCCGGCGAGGTCGTCGCGCTGATCGGACCGAGCGGGGCGGGCAAGTCCACCCTGATCCGCGCCATCGCGGGCGCGCTGACGCCGGAGCGTGGCACGATCCGTTTTGACGGGGCGGATGCGCGCGACTGGGACCCCGAACGGCTCGCGACACATATCGGATATCTGCCCCAGGATTCGGCGCTGTTCGCGGGGACCGTGGCCGAGAATATCGCACGCTTCGCCGGAGAGACCGGCGAGCGTGACGAGGCAATCGATGCGGCGGTGGTGGCCGCCGCGCAGCAGGTCGGCGCGGATACGCTGATCCGTCGCCTGTCCGACGGTTACGATCACCGGCTGGGCCTGGGGGGACGCGGGGTATCGGCGGGCCAGGCGCAGCGGATCGCGCTGGCCCGCGCGGTCTATGGCGATCCGGCGATCCTGATCCTGGATGAGCCCAATGCGCATCTCGACGCCGAAGGCGACGCCGCGCTGGTCCAGGCGCTGGCCGCGCTCAAGGCGGCGGGGCGGACGATCCTGATCGTCTCGCACAAGCTCGGCATCCTGCCCGTGGTCGACAAGCTGCTCGTCCTGCGCGACGGTCGGGTCGAAGGCTATGGGCCGCGCGACGACATCCTGCCCAAGGTCATGCCGCCGCGGGTCGCCCCGGCACCGCCACCCGCCGCCACGGTGCGATCGGCATGAACCACACGCCCCCCCTCCCCTCGCCGGACGCCGCCGCGACCGATCTCGCCGATCCGCGCCGGGACATCCGACTGGGCCTGATCGTGGCGGCGCTGTTCTTCATCGGCTTTCTGGGCTGGGCGCTGTTCGTCCGGCTCGACGCCGCCGCCTATGCGCCAGGCACGCTCGTCGTCTCGGGCCAGCGTCAGGCCGTGCAGCATCGCGATGGCGGCATGGTCGGCCAGATCTTCGTCCATGAGGGCGAGCGCGTCCGGCGTGGCCAGCTGCTGATGACGCTCGCCGCTGCGGAGGTCCGGGCGCAGGAACGCGCGCTCGCCTCGCAGGCTATCCGCCTGCTGGCGCAGCGCAGCCGCCTGGAGGCGGAACAGATGGGCCGGGCGACTATCACCGAGCCGCGCGAATTCGCCAGCCTGGCGCCAGAGGATCGCGACGAGGCGCGGCTCGCCATGCGGTTGCAGCGGACCGAGCTCGCCGCGCGCACCGCCGTGCTGGCCGCGCAACGCGGCGCCCTGGGCGAGCGGGTCGCCCAGTCGGGCGAGCAGGGCCGCGGCCTTGGCGAGCAGGCGGCCGCGGCGCGCGAGCAGTTGCGGCTGATCAATGAACAAATCGCCGCGCTCCGACCGATCGCCAATCGCGGCTTCGTCTCGCAGACCCGCATGCGCGAGTTGGAGCGCGCCCGCGCCGAACTCGAAGGCCAGCGTGGGCAGTACACCGCCGGAGTCGCGCAGACCGCCGGTGCCGTGCGTGAGAATCGCATTCAGGTATTGGAGGCCGAGCGCGTCTTCCGCGAGCGGACGGCCGCCGACCTGCGCGATGTCGAAAGCCGCTTGGGGGAGGTCATGCCCAGATGGGTGGCGGCGCGGGACCAGCTGGCGCGCACCGCGATCCGGGCCCCGGCGACGGGCGCCGTGGTCGGCCTGACCATCTTTACGCCCGGTGGCGTGATCGCGCCGGGCCAGAAGCTGATGGATATCGTGCCCGAGCGCCAGCCGCTCCGCATCCAGGCGCGCATCGCGCCGGACGACGCCGACGATCTGCATGTCGGACAGCGCACGCTGGTCAAGTTCCCGGGGCTGCACGAACGCACTTTGCCCAACCTTGACGGGACACTGACCCGCCTGTCCGCCGACAGCTTCACCGATGAGAAGACGGGCCAGACCTATTTCACCGGCGAGGTGACCGTGCCGCTCGACCAGATCGCGCTGATCCGCAAGGTGCGGGGCCGCGACTTCGCGCTGCGCGCCGGAATGCCGGTCCAGATCCTGATCCCGCTACGCAAGCGCACCGCGCTGGATTACGCATTAGAGCCGCTGGTCGGAAGCTTCTGGTCTTCATTTCGGGAGCATTGACCCGTCCCGGTGCTCTCGGAGCAATGAGAGTCAGACAATCTGGCGTCCGCTTCGAACGCTTAGGAGTACTGCGCAAAAGGAGGGCGATATTCTCTCCGTGAACTACACATCTATGCCACGCGGAACCGGATGGTGGTTTGGCCGACGCTGAGCTGCGGGATTGGCGGCCGCGCCATGGTCGGTTAAAAGCTATAGGCGAGCCCTAGCGCGCCCAGCCACTGGCCGCGAGACCCGGCCTGCGCGACGATCGGACTATCGCCGATGCTGCCGGTCATCGCCCCGTACGTACCGAGCGCGACGAGTTGGACGCCGTGCAGGAGATTGCCACGCACCGTCCGAACCCCGATCAGGCCGATGGTCCAGCTTTTCAACCCTCCCTTCGCATCATAGACGGGCAGGCCGCTTCGGATGCAGTCGGCGGGTGAGATGCTGTAATAGGTTCGGGCATAGCGATCTTCGGCGATGTCGGCCGATGCCGTAAAGGCCACCGCCGCATGAAGCGAGAGCGGCGTGAAATAGGTCAGGCTGGGCTGCCAGACCCCCGCTTCATGCACGCCGGAGACGTCGTGCCGATAAGACAGCGCCATGGTGAGCTTGTCATAGGAGCTGGTCACCACTCCCGTCTTCTGAACCCCGACATAGCCGCCCATTTCAACGGCCAGGCCAAGTGCTCCGAGCGCCCGTACACGAGGATCGTGAATAGCGCCCATGGCGCTGCGATTGAAATTGATCTGGGCGAACGGCCCCACCTGTACCTGCCAGACCGGCCCGGGTCGATCGTGCAGCAGATTGAGGCTGGCCTGGTTGCCGGCGACGACGAAGCTGTGTCCCTTGACCGATCCGATCGCGGCGGGCGCGACGACCGGGCGGTAATGATCCGAACCCTCATAGTCGGGAACAACCGCCAATCCCGCACCGACTGCGACGATGTCGCGATCGAGGGGGTCGGTGTCCTGACCGGACTGGGCCGTGACGGGCGCAGAAAACAGGCAGGCGGTCAGCCATGCCGTCGCGCCAAAGACAGGAAATTTCGACACAGGAAGAACCTTTCGATCAGCCGCCGAGGGCGACGTGCAGCTGGATGCGGGCGAGCGCGCCAGCGATGGTCTGGCGGAGCAGCGCCCGCTCGGCGGCGGTCTGTGCGGCTTGCGCCTCGATCAGCGGCCCGGCGGCGATGTCGCCGCGCCGATATCGCGCCTCGATCGCGGCCACGGTTTGCGTTTGGGCAAGGCTGTCAATCGTCGCCAGCGCCCGCCGTCGGTCGAGCGTCCGCACCATGGCCAGCGCATCGTCCACCTCGCGCCAGGCATCGCGCACCGTCTTCTGATAGGTAAGGGCGGCGCTCCGCTCTTCGGATCGACGGAGCGACAATTGGCGTTGTAGCCGCCCACCCGCAAAGATCGGGATCGACAGCACCGGGCCGACGCCGGTGGTACGCGCATCCCACCCGAAATCGGCCAGGTTCAACACGTCGATGCCGAAGAGGCCGGAGAGGTTGAGGCTGGGATAGAAATCCGCCTGCGCGGCACCGATCGCGGCAGTTGCCGCGTGCAGCGCGGCCTCCGCGGCCAAAATGTCCGGTCGGCGTCGGGCGAGATCGCTGGGAATGCCGGGCACGGGGGCGGCCAGCATCGGCATGGCGGACCGATCGGTCGCGTCGAGAGGTGGCGTATCCGGGTTGCGGCCGACCAGCACCGTCAAGGCGCGGGCGGTGCGCGCGATATCAGCGTCGAGCGTCAGCAGCGCATCCTGTCTCGCCCGCCGCTCCCGATCCGCCGCGCGGACGTCGATGCCGGTGGCCAGTCCTCGCGTCTGGAGTGCCGTGGCGATGGCGAGCGTACGGTCGCCCAGCGCCTGCTCGCGAAGCGCAAGCCTGCGCTCCTCCACCAGCCCGCGCCATTGCCAATAGGTCTGCGCGACCGCTGCCTCGACCGACAGCCGCGCACCCCGGGTGGCGGCGTCCGCTTGCGCGGCCCCGGCGGTCGCGGCCTCCACCTCGCGCCGGGTTTTGCCCCATAGGTCGATGGCCCAGCTGGCGCTGATATCGGTCTGGTAGAGATCGAAGGCATAGCCCTTGGGGATCGTAGCGTCGGCGGCATTCGGCGACTGGCCCAGCAGCGGCGCCAGGACGCCGGCCAGCCCGGCGGTGCCGATGCGGTTGCGACTATAGCCGAGCTGTGCGCCCACCTGCGGCAGGCTGTCGGCATGCTTGGCATCGCGGGCGATCCGCGCCGCGGCCAGCCGCTCCTCGGCGATGCGCAGGTCGAGATTGGCCCCGCGCGCCTCATCCTCCAGCCGGTCGAGCAGCGGGTCGCCGAAGCTGCGCCACCAGGGCGCATCCGGCTGGGCCGGTGCTGCGACGCTCCCCCGCCACCGCGCGGGCAGGTCGGCGACGGGCGGATGGAAATCCGGGCCGACCGTGCAGCCGCCTAGCAGCAGCGCGGTCAAGCCCGCGCCGACGGTGCGACGATCAATCATGCGCGGTCTCCTTGGCAGTATCCTCGCGGCCGAAGAGCAAGAGGTAGAAAGCGGGCAGCGCGACCAAGGTCAGGATGGTCGCGCCGATCAGTCCGCCGATCATCACGATCGCCATCGGCCCCCAGAAGATGTTGAAGCACAGGGGGATGAAGGCGAGCACGGCGGCCAGGGCGGTCAGCACCACGGGGCGCGCGCGGCCGATCGTTGCCTCGATCACCGCGGTACGCACCGTCATCCCCTCGGCCCGGTGCATCTCCACCTGATCGACCAGGATGATGGTGTTGCGCATGATCATCCCGGCCAGCGCGATCAGCCCCAGCAGCGCGACGAAGCCGAACGGCGCGCCCGTCAGCAGCAGCGCCGCCACCGCGCCGATGATCCCCGGCGGCGCGGTCGCCAGCACCAGCAGGGTTCGCGGCAGGCTCTGCAACTGGATCATCAGCAGCACGAGCATGATCCCGATCGTCACGGGCAGCAGACGATAGATCGCGCGGTTGGCGTCGGCGGACAATTCGCCGTCGCCGCCCTCCGCGATGTCATATCCGGGCGGCAGCGCAGCGCGGATGGCGGCGATGCGCGAAGCGGCGGCGTCGACGATTTCGGAGGCCTGGACGTCGCCGATCATGTCGGCCTGCACCGTGATGGTTTGCGCGGCATCGCGCGTCCAGACGATCGGCTGTTCGGTGGTCGGCGACAGCGTTGCGACCTCGCTCAGCGGCACCATGCCGTGCGGTGTCGATACGGGCATGTCGATCAGACCGCCCAGGTCGTGCCGATCCTCGGCCCGACCGCGCACCATGATATCGATCCGCTTCGTCCCACGCAGCACCGCGCCGCCGGGCGCGCCCGACAAAGTGGCGGCAAGATCGCTCGCCACCTGTGCCCGGTCCACCCCCAGCGCCGCCGCACGCGCCGGATCGATCCGGTAGCGCGCGACCGGTGCGGCGATGCCCCAGGTGATCTGAACCGCCGTGGACGATGGGATGGCGCGCAGCACCGCCGCGATACGCTGAGCGATCGCGCGCAAGCGGGCGGGATCGGGCCCGGTCACCCGGTATTGGACCGGCGATCCCAGGCTCGGCCCCAGCGACAGGCGACGCACATGCAGGCTGGCGCCCGGGATGCCCGGCATCCGCTCCAGCGTCTCGATCAGGGCATCGCGCGCCGCCAGATCGCGGGCCACGAGCATCACCGTCGCATTCGCCGGATTGGGCAAGGCCGGACCATAGGGAAGGTAGAAGCGTGGCGCCCCGCGGCCGACGAAGCTGTCCATGCTGCGGATGCGCGGGTCGCCGTGCAGCAGATTTTCCAGCCGCTGGGTCGCCGCCGCGGTCGCCTCGATCGAGCTTCCCGGCCGCATCGCGAGGTCGACCATCACCTCGGGCCGGTCGGAATAGGGAAAGAATTGCTGCCGCACGAGTGTCGCACCGAGCAGGCCGACCGCCAGCAGCGCGATCGTGATGCCTGCGACCAGCCAACACCGGTTCAGCGCCCACTCGATAGCGGCACGCAGTCGCCGGTAGAGCCAGGACGGCCCGGCGTCATGCCCCTGCCCCCGCGCCATGTCCGGCAACAGCTTGACGCCCAGGAACGGGGTGAAGACCACGGCGACGATCCAGCTGACCAGCAGCGCCGATCCCGTCACCCAAAAGATGCCGCCCGCATATTCACTGGTCGTCGACTGGGCGAGACCGACCGGCAGGAACCCGACGACGGTGATCAGCGTGCCGGTCAGCATCGGAAAGGCGGTGTGCGTCCAGGCATAGGCTGCGGCCTCATGCCGATCGACGCCCTGCTCCATCTGGACCACCATCGCTTCGACGCTGATGATCGCATCGTCGACCAGGAGGCCGAGCGAGAGGATCAGCGCGCCAAGCGAAATCCGCTCCAGCCCGATCCCCGCCACCCCCATGTACAAAGCGACGATCGCCAGCGTCAGAGGCACCGATAGCGCCACGACGATCCCCGTCCGCCAGCCGAGCGTGACGAAGGCGACGACCAGCACGACGGTCAACGCGCAGAAGAACTTGATGAGGAAGGTGTTCACCGCCTCGCGGATATTGGCGCTCTGATCCTCGACCTGCGTCAGCCGCGCACCGGCGGGCAGCGTGCGCCGGACCTGCTCGGCGGCCGCGCGGATCGCCTTGCCGAAGCCAAGTCCGTCGGCGCTCGGCCGCATCGACACCGCCAGGATGACCGCCGACCGGCCGTCATGGCGCACCACCGCCTCGGGCGGATCGGCAAAGCCCCGCGCCACCGTCGCCATATCACCTAAACGCATCGCGCCGGACGGCGTCGGGATCGACGCGCTTTCCAGATCGCGAACGTCGTCCACCTCGCCCTCCAGCCGTACGGGCGTCTGCATCGCGGCCTGCACGCCGCCCGCCGGGGCAATCGCCTGACGCTGCGCCAGTACCTGGGCCAGGCGACCGGGCGACAGGCCCATGCCCGCCAGCCGCCGCGGGTCGACATCGACGAACAACCGCTGAGGCAGTTCGCCGATGATCTCGGCCTTGCCCGCTCCGGGTACGCGCAGCATCGTATCGCGCGCCTGCTCCGCCAGCCGGACAAGCCGGGCATTGTCCGCGCCGGTCAGGGCAAAGACGTAACCATAGACGTCGGCATTGTCCTCACTCGCCGCCAGCGACGCGCCGCCCGGCAACGCGGGCTCGATGTCCTTCAGCTTGCGCCGGACCTGTTGCCAGACATCCTTGATCTGTCCCGGAGGGGCTGCGTCCTTCAGCTCGACGGTGATGACGCAGGCTCCGTCGAGGCAATAGGTCTGGAGATAGTCGAGATAGTCGATCCCGCGTAGCGTGCGCTCGACCGGATCGGCGACCTGCGCCTGGATCTGCGCCGGGCTCGCGCCGTCCCAGCGAGCGGAAACGATCATTTCCTTCAGCGTGAAGCCGGGATCTTCGTTGCGCCCCAGCGCCAGGAACTGCGCCGCGCCTGCGACAAAGAGCAGCGCGATCAGGAAACCCACCAGGGCGGGGTGCCGGATCGCCCAGCGGGAGAGGTTGAGCCGGTCCATGGCTTAGTGGAACCCCGGCTCGATACCGGCATCGACCACGCTCTGTCCGTCGACCAGCGTATCGGCGGCGGTAGCGACGATCGACTGGCCATCGCGAAGACCCGTGACCAGCGCATCGCGCCCCAGCCATGACGCGATCCGCACCGGCTGACGCCCTATGTGGCTGTCGGGCTGCAGCGTCCATACATAAGGGCGCGTGTCCGCATCGCCGATGGCGGACAAGGGGACGCGGACCTGCTGGTCCGGCGTGGGGGTGCGCAGGGTAAGCGTGACCATGCTGTTGTAGGGCGGCGGCGATCCCGTTCCGCTGAGGACGAAGCGGGCATCGCGCAGATGCGACGTCGGATCGCCCTCCGGCGCGAGGAGGCGCAGCCGGGCGGTGAACGTGCCCGCGCGGCCTGGCATGCCGACATCGGCCATCATCCCGGACGTCAGGCGCAGATCGGCCGGTGCGTGGATCTCCACCTCGGGCGCGCCGCTTGCGAGTTTCAGCACCGCCCTGCCCGCCTCGACGACGCTGCCCGGTTCGACGAGGCGCGCGGTGATGACCCCGTCCTGCGGCGCGACCAGTATCGCGTCCGACAGCATGTCGCGGCTGCGCCGAACGACTGCAGCGGCAGCGGCGACCTTGGCGGCCGCCGCGCGGGCGGCCAGTGCCCGCTGGCGGACCTCGGCGCTCGACAATGCGCCAACGCCGTCCAGTCCGCGCGACCGGTCGGCCGCATCCTGCGCTGTCCGCGCATCGGCGGTGGCGGCGGCGAGTTCGGCCTCGGCCTGCGCCGCTCCGGCGTCGGCTTCGGCCTTGACCAGGCGGCCCAGCACCTGACCGGCGCGCACCGTATCGCCGACCTGAACGGTGAGCGTCAGCAGCCTTCCGGGCCGTTTGAACGCGAGCATCGTCTCGCGATAGGGGCGCACGACGCCGCTGAACTGGCGAAGCGCGCCGCCCGCGGCATGAACGGGCACGACATCGACGATCGCCGTATCACGATCGGGTTGCTGTGACGGCGGCGACGCACAGGCGGACAAGCCGGACAGGGGTAACAGAAGCGCGACGAAGTGACGATGGCGAGCAAACGGCATGACGGCCCCCAGAAAGCGGAACGGGCGCGCCATGCCGGGTGTGACGCGCCGCGCCTCCCGGATTTCCGATTTCGACCGATCGATTTCGAAATCGATCAGTCCGACAGGGGCGGAGTCCCCAGATGGCGGCGACGGTAGGCGCTGGGTGTCTCGCCTTGCCGCGCCTTGAAGCTGCGGTTGAAGACCGCCAGGCTGCCAAACCCTGCGTCCATCGCAATGGTCAGGATCGGCACGTCCGCCTGTTCGGGGTCGGCCAGCGCAGCGCAGACCTCGGCCACGCGCAGTCCGTTCAGATAGTCGCTGATGTTGCGATGGCCGAAACGGCCATTCACCAGCCGACGGACGCGATATTCGGGCACGTCCAGCCGCGCGGCGATCGCACCGATAGTCAGCTCGGGCTCGCGGTACAGGCGGTCCTGCATCATCGCCCTATCGAGCGCACGGGCGAGCGGCTCGTCCTGCTCCTGCGGCGGGGACGGATCGGTGGCGATCACTAGGGGCAGCGTGCTGTCGGGCGCGGCGGATGCGAACATATCCCGATGCCGCAGTCCGAACAGCAGCAGCGCGAGACCGAACGTCCCCATCAACATGCCGATCGCGCTCGCGATACCGGCCATGGCAAAGCTGCCGAAGGCCCGACCGATGATCTCCGCGCCGATCGTCCAGAGCACGACTATCGTGACGATAACGACGAACGCCACGCGCGCGCGCCGCCGCGCCTCCACTAGATCGGTCGCGCGGTTCTGCCAGGCATGGCGCAGCGCATCGACGGTGAGGGCTATGCCCGCGACGTACAGAAGCCCATCGAGCAGATGGAGCGGTGCATGCGTCCCCCGCTCGCCGCCGATCACGGCCGCGCTGACGCCGAGATAACCCAGCGCCAGGCCCAGTTCGGCAACGCCCGGGCGGAAATCGTCATCGAACCACGAACGGGCAAACAGCCAGAACAGCGGCAAACTCGCCGATCCGGCAACTTGCAGCACCGCGTTGAGCATCGGCAAGCCCTGCATGAAAGGCAACCCGGCCACCTCCGCCAGCAGCGCGGCGAATGCCAGGGCCGCGCCGTAGCGACCAGCGCGGGTCGGTGCTTCGCTGAGGAACAGCGCAATCGCCAGTGCGAGCAACGTGGCGATGCCGCCGTGCAGCGAGGCTTCCATGGAGAGCAAGCGGTTCTTTCTTGGCCAGCGGTGATCGAGGGCGAGAAACACGCAATAGGCAGTTTGCTAGAAGACCGGAACATCAAGGTGTCAATGGGGGGACGTCCTACCTCACGCGCGCCGCGACTTGCGGGTAGGCTTTTTCCGCCGCTGCCAAGGCCTGCCGTAACGCAGCACGATTGCCGATCAATGAGGCTCACGCCCCGGCACATCCTCAAGCGGTATAACTTTTCCAAAGTCGGGATGAGACGCGAACGAAGCACGAATGGACGAGGCATCAGGGGCCTTTTCCAACAGCTTGCGCCTGGCCTCTTCAACCGCAATTTCTTTCCGCATAGCCAGCGCGCGCCGGAGGATTGCAGGGATTTGTCCAGCGCGAGCAATGATTGCCGATACGGCTGCTACCACAATTGCAGCCCCTGCCCGTGGTAGAATTTCCGTCGTTAGGTACGGTACTTTTACTAATATCGAAGGCGGCTCCACTGACAGCGCCATCAGCCCAGCGAACGCGATGGCGGTACACCCGAACATCAAGAACAGCGCATCCATCGCCAATCGAATCTCGGTGTCGAGCTTCTCTATTGAATGTACCGACCGACCGCTGGCCGTCATCCCATTCACGAGCAAAGTAATAGTCGGCAATAGGCTGGCGCTGAAAAGTCCGAGAAAGGTCACGAGCATATGGCTGGCGTCGCCCGACAATATGCCCGGCGACAACGAGGCTCCGACTGCGGCTGATGCCGCTAAGCCCAGCCAAGCTACCCTTCGAACCTGCAATCAATCTTCCCAGTTGCTGCCCAATCGCGCAAAGCGTTCACAATCTGTTCCATAGCACTGGCCGGGTCGAGAAGCGAGCGCTGCGTTTCGACCTGCCTTTGCACGGACAGTTTCACGATGCCACCTTTCTCCGAACCATTGCCTCGCAACCCCAAGTCGGACGCATCGATATTCCGTAATGCCTCATTGATCGTAGCGCGCGAAATCGCCTTCTTCCTGCGGCGCTCCTTGATGAAAACCTTGAAGTACCCTTCGATCCAACCATCGTCAGGTACCTCGCCCTTGAGGCTGGTGATAGCCTCATTGCTCCATCCGAGCATGCGCAACACGTCGAAGACGGTCGCCCCCTCATCGCGGGCCGCGCCGGCCTCACGTCCCGCGATTTCAGCGCCGCCGTCACGCTGGCGCGCCGGCCGCTCATCGCTCCGATTTGGTGTGGCGGCGACGGTAATCTCGGACGACTCATCGAGCTCCTTTCCGTCACCCGCGAGGAATTTTCCATTGAGGATGATGGCGCGCCCCGGCTCGAGTTCATCAGCCTTTTGTAGGAGCGCGGTGAGGTACCGCTCGAGGGTTCGCCCCCGGACTTGTTGACCTTCGATCAAGCCCACGTGATTGCCGATCACAGCAAAATATAAGGCTCCCTTCAGAACACGCGTGCGCTCGCCGACATTCAAGTTCTGCAGCACAAATTCAGCCGTGTCTTCATCCAAAGATTGGGTCACAGCTTGGACATCAGATCCCTCCTGCAGCTGTATGAGCTGGCCAGCAAAGATAGGGCCGTCCCAGGTGCCTGGATCGGTCAGCTTGTTGAGAATGACGAAGCTCTGGTCTTGGTCGATATCCAGGATACGATGTTTGGCGTTGGTATCCCAGCGCCGCCGCCGAAGGACATCGACCAGCATTGCCTTCAGGTCAGCGTGTTCACCCAGCTCGTCAGTCTTCATCTGGCGATATTGAATTGTCGTTGTTTTGCTCGGCACGAATCTCTCCCTGTTGATCAAGAATGAGCCACAGGAAATGATAAGAGTCGAGCCGATAGTTTCTATAGGCGGCTAGCCAGTCTGCCGCCTTAGGTTCGTTTGTATTGGGCGGGTTTGAACTTTTGGCGCGACTTCGAATTACACCGTACCTAATATGCAGCGGATCGTACCCGGCGCGCGACGTGCGAAGGCAGCCTCAGAGGTTGATAGGGTCCAGAACTCCGCGCGTCGGGAAATAAGTCCGCGAACCTGCATGCGGGTGGCCGGAAGCTCCTTTCGGAGGTGATTCCAACGTCATCTGAATGATCAGGGAGAGAGAATTAGATCCTCCGGCCCCTGCCTCCCGAAGGCAGTTTGCTCCGCGAAGTGCGGAATGGCCTGTGGATAAATATTGGATAACTCACCAAGCCCTTGGAAAAGCTTGGCTGGGGCGGCAGGATTCGAACCTGCGTATGACGGTACCAAAAGAGTTTGGACCACGCTCTAGACACAACCGAAAGCGCAGAAATCCGCGCCTGAAGACTTCATAATACCGCTGGAAATGGTGTCAAGACACAAACTAGACACAGCGCTTCGAATTTCCTCAACCGTTATATACCACTTTCTTGGGCATCAATATAGGCCTGAACGTGAGATAATTTGAACATCGGACGCCGCCCACGCGGATGCGTGGAAAGGCTAAAATTATACTCAGGAGGAAAACCGGCGGGCTGAGCCGCGCGCAGTCGATTGAGCGTCTTGCGGCTTCGACGCAGCATATATGCGAATTCGTCGGCGGTGATTAGGCGGTCGGTGGTCATCGATGGGGTCCCCGTTGAACAGGGCTATCCATCTCTATCGCATTCGACCTGTCCGCAACGCCCTTTTACAGATTTTTGCAGGGCGTTGCGGTGGCCGATCGCCCTCACCTGTCGTCAGTGAACGCACGTGAGCGATGCGAACAGCACGGGCTACCAACCCGAGCGATTTTTAGCCCACGCGACAAACCCGACGATGCCTGCCAGCCCGCCGACGGCGAGGAGGCCAGACAGAGCGTACCAAACCCAACTTTCAACGTGCATGTGCCAATCTCCGTTTCTGCGTGGCACGTCTCCTTTTAGGAAATTTTTTCAAATCCCGCCGGGTTTGCCGGAGGTTTTTTTTCGGGGCAGATAAGTAATCGGTGACGATCACCGACCATTACCGCGCCGACTATGCCGCCGCCCATTCGGATGCGGAACGGACCACCATCTGGCGGACCTATCGCCAAGCCCTTTCGGATGAACTCTCCGATCGAAAAATGAGCGTATCAGGCAAACGCCCGGCCGGGCGGCGCGGCACGGTTCGCTATCCGGGCTATTGGTCGCGACTACCGCGTGATGACCTCGTGGCGCTGGCGCAGGCGCTCACCGACACATCCCCGTCATCAATCACACGCCCCGCCGGTAGAGCGAGCATGAAGGCAGCGCGTGAACATCGCGCTCAACAAGCTCGGCTCAAAACCTGATGGCAATCAGCCGCCGAAAGTCCACCGATGCTGCATGTCGGCATGGTCGCGCTCGCACTGGCGGCGCATCCGTTCGAGATGTCGGTCAATCTTTCGCCGATCCTCCTCATCACCATCCGACCAGATGTCAGCGATAAGACGGGGGATGGACCATTCGGACAGCGGGGCAGCCTCAGCCATCTGGGCATAATCGGGCTGATCAGTGTTTAACAACATCGCCGTCTTCCAGCTTGCCGATCACGGCCATAATCCCGTCGATGCTGCCTAATAAATAGGCGAACTCGACATCCTTGGATTCGTCAGGTTTGTAGGTTACTTCAAGAATGCGGCGCAGGTTTTCGATTCTTTCATTCGTCATAAGGGCTCCTCCTATGACTACTTAATCAGCGGGCCGCGTATCCCGCCGATAAGCTGGAAAAATCACAATTCCTGATTGTTCAACGCCCACAGCGCAGCACTTGGGATGATACCAAGGTGATCACGCTCAAGGAAGTCGGTGGCAGAACATCCATAGATCGGTTCATCAACGGTGTTATCGAAACAATAGACCGAACCGCGTTGCGTCAACACGGCGTTGCCGTCTCGCCAGATTTCTACCTCTGTCATGGCCGCGCACCCAGCGGGACGATTTTGATCGTGAGGATGTCGAGCGTCCCGGCCGCACGACGGCGGACGATGATGCCCAGTAGGCCAGCAAGTCCATCGTTGGTGATAAGCTCACTCACTGATCACATATTCCCAATCCTCGCGGAAGTTGCGCCGCAACCATGCCACTGCCGCCATCTCGTCCCCATAGACGTTGTAAGCGTCCATGAGTTCGGTGCGATCACCCTTGATCGAGAAACTCGGGTGATCGACCCTGAGGGTCCACCAATCGCGATCTTCGCCATCGCAATCCTCTGGATCGTCCTTGGTCCATGACATCGTCGCACCGTCTACGACAACGCCGTCGCCAGCCGCCTCCATAAGGAAATAAAGATTCGCTTTAATGCCGCCAATACCGTCCTCAGATAGCGCTTTGATTTCCATATCACTAAGTTTCATAACTACATCCTAAATTTCCCGGCAAAACCGCCGATGTCCAGACATATTGCTTCAGTTTTCCTCTTCGGCAAGACCCCGAAAAATCTACCACTTTTTATACAAACCGAACTGTTCACTGCCGATTTAGATGTTCCACTCGTGGATAAGCACGACGTTGACCACGACAACTCACCGTTGTTCGCGCACATTGGCATTTCTGATTTTATTTTGAATCGTTGTGCGCTGCGCCACGAAGTAACAAAAACTTTTACTTGTGCGAATTACTCAGCCGCGACAACGTCATATTCATCGTTCGCCGCAGCAGATTCGGGATTAAGAAGGTCACATGCGAAGGGCTTGGGATTCTTCTTTTCATCCATGATCCGGTCGAACGCGTGATCGAAATATTCTTCGTCACGCTCGATGCCGAAATAGCTCCGGCCCAACCGAACCGCTGCCACGCCGCTCGTTCCGCTACCCATACAGCAGTCCAACACGACATCTCCCGGCCCGCTATAAGCGGCAATCAGAAACTCCATGAGAGCCTCAGGCTTTTGGGTAGGGTGAAAGGGACGGTGCGGGTTATCGAACTTCAAAATCGAGCGCGGAAAATTTTTCCAAGACATGTAAGTTTCGCCGACGCGAGCGCTCGTCGCCTTTCCATATGCACGCGTCTTGACCCGCCGCTTGACCCGAAGACGGTCAGGAACGGCACCAACCGGGTTATAGGTCATACGCCGCGTCGAACGTGATGCGTCCACGATCGCAGCCTTCGAGAAGACCAGCACCTCTTCATGTTCGCTGATGGGCTGGTTTTTCGCCTTCAAATGCGAAGAAGGCCGCGATTTCTGCCAAATGAGCGTCTGCTTATACAAATCGGGTGCGGCGCTCATCAGGTCCCCCGTGAAGCGGCCCGCCGAATTCAGGACAATCGTCCCGGTCGGCGTCGTGATGCGGCGAAATTCCCGCCACAATGCTTCCATGTCGATACGCTGATCCCACTCACATTCGGTCGTGGCGTAAGGCAGGTCAGCAGCGATGAGGTCAATGTGCGCGTCGGGAAGCTGCGACATCACGTCGAGGGCCTCACCGTGCACGAGTTCGATGAAAGGGGCGAATGCAGCAGGCGTCAGGGGCATTTTGTCTCCACGAATTGTTTTACGAACAGGGAGAGAATGACTGACTTTTCCGCCTACGAGGTTGCGGTTACACGAGGGGTAACAGGAGGGTATGTGTGGCGAGGCCGGTAGAGCAGAAAGTTGCCTTGGAGCTTCAAGGGATTGAAAATCGACGCACAGCGGCGCGCGCGTGGGCACGTGGCCTTATACCCATTCTGCGGGAATTGATTAGTGACGGGCGGAACGTTGGGCTCGAACAGATAGCTCTTGAGTTAAACATCGCGGGTATCCCGGCGCGACGGGGCGGAAAGTGGCAGAAGACAAGTGTATCGCGACTTCTGAATATCGCCATCGAGCAATCAGCCGTTTCAACACACCTCGAAACGCTGCACGAAATAGCACAAATTTATCGGAAAGGTGGTTACCCGTCCGCTGACAGTGCAAGCAAATTGGCGACAGCAGCACAAGAGCGGCATGACGCTGGCCTCCAAGAAGCGCAAATCATTCAGGGCGAACTTTGGGACGCCGTAGGCTGGACGCGCACAGGCCAGCGAAGACACCCCGACCTTCCAAGCGCTGCCTATGAACGCGAAGTTAGACGATTTGTATCAGATCGGAAAAACGTCGGGTTCAGTCTACATCTCTTTAAGGAACTCGACTTGCATATGCTGGAATGGCAACGACACAATGAGCCGGAAGAACTACCATAGTTTGACGATGTAGATTGACAAGTCCCCAAATCACAATCGGGATGAACGACCGTCACAGGATATCGGAGTTTGATCTACACCAATCTTGCCACTCTTCCTCGGTTAGAATGAGCGGCAGCCGATCCTTATCCGCGATGTTGCACTCCGAACATGTGGGCCGGAAATTAGCGAAATGCTCGTGGAATCGATACCACGAACTGGCAAGATTGGGATCGGTAAATCGATGCTGATTCGCGTGATCAAGCCGAATGCCTTGCCAAGTCAGTAACATCTGAATTCGCCATTCTCGAAATATGTCAGAAAAGCCGTGCGGATGGTGATCCCAATGAAGATCATCACTTTCGATCCACGTTTTGCATATCGAACATGTCAAATGCGGCTTATGGACGGCGTTACTCTGCATGTATCGACGGGCAGTACCATGCAGAGAGGGCTTACCCGCCGTCATCCGGGCTGCGGCTTTAACGCGCTGATGATGCGGTACGATGCGTAGGCACGCATCAACGCCAAGAGGGATCGAATTGTGTGGAAATTGAGACCGATGTCGGTGATATGCCTCGTTATCAGTGTTCCAATCAGGTCGATCAGTGAATTGAATACGAAGACTGACGGTCTTTATCGTCAATCTATTCGAGTAGCGATAGCCCGTTGGCTCGACAACATAGGAACGACCTTCCGTCTTCTCGTTGATGGAAGGGTGATTGTCCGCAAGCGCTTGGAAGAACGCTTGCGCCTCATCGGTCATTCCATCAGCGCTTGCCGACGCGATAATTTCTTTCGTCTTCTTCATTGCTTCGGCCTTGGTCGTGAAGACGTACTGGCCGACAAGTATCTGTGCCGTTTCGCGTGGCAATGGCGAAGCTTCAAGGTCACGCATAGCGGCGACGGCAGCAATCCTATCTTCCCGGTTCATGCCAGCGTCCTCGCTCTCATAAGCGCGTTTCGCGCGTCCCTCGCCAGTCCATCCGGCTTCCGTCCCACGCGACGCGAGAATTCCAATCCTAGCGCCCGCAAAACAGCCTCATCCACGTCATAGCCGCCACCTATTGCCTTAACCGCACATCCACATAGGAAGCGAAACGTCCGGCCACTATCGGTCGATGACATCTCAGCATCGAGGCGCGCTCGCGGCACGATGGGGCTAATGTCGAGGTCAGATAGGACATCGCGGGTGACGTGCCAGTTCTGCCATTTCCGATAATCCCCGGCATGGTCTGGCTGACTCTCCACGCTCGTGATGACTTCTGATTCCGTGGCCGCCGCCAATGCTACCTCAACGGGAAACAACGGCCAATCTGGCCGCGCAATCGCGCGCTGAGCCTCATTATCATCGTCCGGGTATTCGCCGCCCTTATCGTCTTGGCCTTCCCACCAATGGGGCGCGATCGACATCCGGCTGATGTCACTGGTCGCCCGGTCTACGATGATGCCATGAGAGGCAAAAAACCGGGAAAACCAATTCCACACGCGGGCATAATCATCCCCGCCAACCGGCGCTGATAGCGGGATGACGATCCGGTAGCGGTTGTGGTCCCGACGATGTTTCGTCGTCGTGTAGAGCGCGTAAGCGCAGCCCAGATCATCTAGCTCGAACGCGGCGTCAAACCAGTCCGCCCCGCCATCATCAACATCGAGCGCAATCACCGAAAGGTCGCGCGCATTATGCTTTGCCCGCGTACCATCGAACCGGCATCCGCAGAAGGCCAGCGCCCTAGCCTTGTCGGCGCGTCTCAGAGGCGCGGGCGCGGCGACCAACGTCCTGAGGAAGTCCGCAGGACTGACATCCCATTCGCGCCCAATGTTATCCCAAAGATTGTCAAAGAGGGTGACGTTCATCTCATTCGCCCTCCCGCAGCCGATATACCACTATCTCATTCGTGCCCTTTCGGACCTTCTCTTTTGTGATCAATTCGTCACGTTCCATCGTCTCAAGAATGCGTCCGCGATGATCCGGATCGAGCTTCTTCCAGATTGTCCGATAGAGTTCCCTCATAGTCAGACCATTCGGGCTGGCGCGAAATTTCTTGAGGGCGGGTGCGATATATTGATGGTACTGAGCATGGCGCTCATTGATGGGCGCGACATCCATCTGTCGAAGCTGAGCCGCGTAGAAGCGCGTCAGCGCAACCCCAGCCCGCGCCGTCGCCTCGCTAATCGCCTCTTCATCCTCGAAAATTGCCAGCACGCCAGAGAGACGAACAGCGTGTTCAAACGATCGGCGGAACCAGTTCTCAGTTTCACGGTGGTTCCACGCCAGCGCCTCCATCTGAAACGACCGCATGACCTGTGCCGCTTCCCGCGTCCACGTCATCGTGGGAAGATCGAGTTCACCGTCTTGGCCATCACGCGTCGCGAGCGGTTCGCTCAACATCTGGTCGATACGGCCGTGGAAACGATCCATCCGGCGCAGCAAGCGCTCCGTCCGCTCGCGAGGTCGTGTCCGTCAACGTGGTGTAATTTCAGGTGTGCCACCGGGCCGCATCGTTCAGGCGGCCTTGGGTGTAATCTGTAGGGGCGGTACCTCCTCGATCTGTGGTGTGGCGAGAGCGGTCATGCCTTCGATCTGCATGTAG
>MPMC02162023.1_pt1 | contig 27856 bp, 15 predicted proteins | sample 1617281 | NCBI WGS metagenome assembly MPMC02 (sample SAMN05944809, study PRJNA350692) | marine metagenome | biome: marine; feature: ODZ; material: water; isolation source: 100 m water sample filtered on 30 um supor filter | place: Pacific Ocean | collected 2012-04-09 | depth 100m m | reverse complement strand
CTTGCCATTGTCTTCTTCGGGGGCATCGGAGGAGTAATCATACCCCAATTCCTGAATGGTCGCCCCTCCGCAGTTCTCGATCAGGCAGGACTCACCTCCAAGCGCTACCAGGTCACCATCGAATGGAGAGACATCACCCAGGTTGGAGTGATTGAGGTAAAGGGGCAACCTTCCCTCTGCCTTAGCGTAAGAGACTATGAGAAATATCGAAAAAACGTCCATTGGACTGGCGCCCTAATCACCAACATGAACAGAAGCGCATTGGTCGGAGGAGCAGTAATTACGCTGTCAAAAATTTACGATCAGCACGACCCTGATGTCGACGATGCCTTGGAGGGAGCCAGAGGATATGATTTTTTCTGGGCTAAGTATGAGTTTCCCGGGATGAAACTTGAACAGGTCGCTGCTTTGATTGAATCGGAAGCAAAAAAAGCACACCAAGCTCAGTAAAACTGTCATTCCGATTTCACCTGTAGGGATGCCACTACGCCAAGGAGAGGAGCGCCTAGACCACGCCGCCTCCTGGCACATTTTGTGGGATCACAGCGGTCAAAATCGTTCCGCTACGAAAAAAAGTTCAGGGCGTTATAAATCTGTTGCCAGTTTGTTGCCCGCTCAGGGTGCATTCGGGTGCATTTCCCTGCGTTTCCTATGAGAGACATGAAACCCCTTAATCTCAGGGGATTCCTACAATTAAGGCGATTTGCAGGAAATCGCTGGAGGCGGCGGGCGGATTCGAACCGCCGAATAACGGTTTTGCAAACCGTCGCCTTAGGCCACTTGGCTACGCCGCCATCACAAAGCGAGCCACGTGGTAATCCCGTTGCCTGACGCTGTCAATAAGCAGTCTCCCCCGCACATTCCAGACCGCCCCCGGACACTGCCTTCACGCGCCGAACCCGTTCGGCCGGGGTTTCACCCCTGAAGGAGGCACCGGGATCGACACAAAATGAAGGCCCGTTAGACTCCCCCCGTGAGAGCACGCTGGCGGGGTATTTTTCTCGGTGGACTCGCCCTGTCCGGCCTTCCCTTTGCCGGGGCGCACCAGGAACTCCATCACAACATTGAGCTCGATCTCCGCCAGATGGATGAGAGCAGTGCCGTGCAGCTCACCTTCACCATTCACGCCCCGGAATTGCTGGTGGGATTCTCGGAGGCAGCCAGCGCTCTCTACGATTCGAACTGGCTTGAGCAGCGATCAGACCAGGAACTGGAACAGCTCGTCACCCTGGGCCGGAACGATCTCGCCGGGAGGTTCACCTTGCGCCTCGATGACGGGGAGCCCGTCGATCTCGCCGCCAAGCTCACTTTCGAGGATGCAGATGCGATCCGGAACGGAGGAGCGCGGGGCCTGCCACCCGGATGCCTTGAGGCCTTCCTTGAACTGTCCGCCCCGGAGGGAACCCACAGACTCCGATTGGATCATGCCCCCGACTCGGGCAAGCGCCTGCTGCTGGTGATCGACCGACCCGGATCCTTCCCCGGGGTTATGGATGTGGCGCCCGGATCGCACGCGGTGGTGGCCCTGCGCGGAAAGACCGCTGAACCCATCGGCCCGGAGGTTGCCCCGCACCCGGACCAAACCCCTGGCCGGGCCCGGGGACTGACCATCACAGTCGTCCTCGCGGTCCTCGCAGCCATGGGACTGACCCTCCCCGGACTGCGAAGGTCATTCCGGGGGAAACCCTCCGGTTCCTGATTGCGATCCGGAAGCAGGAGGAGAAGATCCCGGAATGCGTTCCCTCCTTGTGATCGGCCTGCTACTCCTTGCTCTCCTGCCAGGACGGGGACAGTTGCCGGCCGGGATCTCCTTTACGGAAGGACCACTCAACACGGTATCCCTGGAGCGGAACGGAGAACGTTTGATCCTCTACCGGGGAAAAGCCCCGGCCAACGTGGTGCTGCTCACCCACGCGCGCAGGGACCTGGTGGAGGCGGTGCGCTCGGCGACGACCGGGGCCCGGGTGGTGGCCCCGGAAAAGTCCCGCGCGGCGCTGGAGCAGGCCGAGGCCTTCTGGGAACAGTTCTGGGAGAAGCGCTTCAATTACTACGGGCAGCAGGTCAACAAGGTCCCGGTGCGATCGCTGGCCGTGAACCGGCTCGTGAAGGAGGGCGAGGTGGTGAAGTGGCAGGGACTGGAATTTTCCGTGATGGAGACCGCCGGCTATTCACGGGACGCGGTCACCTACCTCGCCGAGATCGGAGGGAAACGGATCGCCTTCACCGGTGACCTGATCTGGGAGGGGGGACTGGTCTTCGACCTCTACAGTTTTCAGGATGCCATCCCGGAGGCCCGGATCGGCGGCTACCACGGCTACGGGGGACGATTCGGGCCGTGGGTCACCAGCCTCCAGAAGCTGGCCGCCTGGAAACCGGACCTGATCGTCCCGGCCCGCGGACCCCTCATCACGAACCCGACCGGAGACCTCGCCGCGGCGGTGAAAAGGGTGCAGGCGATCTACCGGAATTACCTCTCCACCAATGCGCTCCACTGGTACTTCGGCAAGGAGCGGCTGGAGCTCTGCGGAAAGCGCGTGCTGGGACCCGGGGCCAAGGTCGAGCTGATGCCCTTCTCGGAACACATCGCCCTGCCCCCGTGGTGCCGTCACATGGGCACGACCAAGCTCCTCGTCTCCAGCGACGGACACGGCTTCGCCCTCGATGTCGGCGGAGAGCAGCAACTGCAGATGCTGCGCAAGGCCCTCGCGGACGGATTGATCCGGAAGATCGAGGGCATCTGGGTGACCCACCTGCACAATGACCACACCGCCCGGGTCCCGGCTGCGGCCCGGGAGTTCGGGTGCCCGGTCTACGCGGTGGCCGAGGTCGCGGACGGGCTGAAACAGCCCGGGGCCTGGTTCCTGCCGGGCCTCATTCCGGAGGCGGTGGACGAGGTGGTGGTGAAAAAGGACGGGGAGAACTGGACCTGGCGCGAGTTCACCTTCACCAGTCACTTCTTCCCCGGGCAGATGTACAACCACGGGGGGCTCCTGGTCGAACGCGCCGATCACAAACCGGTCTTTTTCATCGGCGATTCCTTCTCCCCGTCCGGGATCGATGACTACTGCCTCATGAACCGGAACCTGATGCGCGAGGACACGGGCTACTTCCTCTGCCTGCGCAAGGTCCGCGCCCTCCCGCAGGGGTCATGGCTCGTCAACCAGCACATCCCCCATCTCTTCCGCTTCACCGGCAGGGAACTGGACTACCTTGAGAAGCAGTACCGGAGAAGGGCTTGCATGATCGCGGACCTGGTCCCGTGGGACGATCCGAACTACGCCCTCGACGAGGAGTGGGCCTGGTTCCATCCCTATGCCAGTGAAGCGAAGGCGGGGGAGCATCTCGAGATCGAACTGCGGCTCTGGAATCACTCCGGGCAGGAACGAACCTTCGAGATCCGGATGGAGGAGACCGATGGCCTGAAGGTGGTTGGCAAGGTGCCCGGGGTGACCCTCGCCCCCCGCGCCACCGCAACGGTGAAGGTTCCCCTGGCGGTGAACTCGGCAGCAGGCCCCGGGGTGCGCGTGATCACCGCGAGCCTGCGAAGCCGGGGGATCGCGGTCGATCACTGGATCGAAACACTGGTGAAGGTTTCCGAGTAAGGCCGCCCTGCACACCCTGGCGCGGTCGCAGTTTTCCCCCACCGGACATCCCGCCTCCTCCGGCAGGCCCGCAGCAGTCCCCTCACCGGCTTGCCCGAGGAGAGAATGGAATCCGGTTACCCGCTGTGATTCTCCCCCTTGCCGACAGGTCGTCATTTCGCGTGGGGCAGGGATTTTTCTCGCTAGGAAATCCCTCCGGACTAGGGTCGCTATTTATTCCATGAAGAAGAGCTCTCTCGATCGCCGCCGCTTTCTCACCACCGGCGCAGCGGCATCCGGAGTCTGGACGGCAGCGCCCCGGATTCTGCGGGCCCAGGGCAAGGTTTCTGCCAACGACAAGCTGAACATCGGAGTGATCGGCTCCTCCGGCCAGGGGGGATTCAGTATTGGCCAACTCAAGGATATCGCCAACATCGCAGCCCTCTGCGACGTCGACCAGAACCGCCTCGCCCCGGTCGCGAGGCAGTTCCCCTCCGCCCGGACCTACAAGGATTTTCGCAAGCTGGTAGAGCAGCAGGACCTCGATGCGGTGGTGGTGGCCACTCCCGATCACACCCATGCCGTCGCCAGTGTCGCCGCCATGCGCGCCGACAAGCACGTTTACTGCGAGAAACCCCTCTGCCGCACCATCTCGGAAGTCAGGCATGTCACCGGACTCGCCCGGGAAACGAATCGCGTCACGCAAATGGGCACCCAGATCCACGCCGGATCAAACTACCGCCGCGTTGTGGAACTCGTTCGTTCGGGTGCGATCGGCGAAATCAGCGAAGTACACGTCTGGGTCGGCTCCAGCACCGGCGGGCGAAAACGTTACACCCGGTTCCCAGCGACCGTCCCAAAAAATCTCGACTGGAACCTCTGGCTCGGCCCCATCCCGGAGCAGCCCTACCACCCCGACTGGACGCACTTCCACTGGCGACACTGGTGGCACTTTGGCGGCGGCACCCTCGCCGATATCGGGTGTCACTACATGGATCTTCCTTTCTGGGCGCTCGATCTGAGTCATGCCATCTCCGCAGAGGCAGAGGGCCCGCCCGTCGACAGGGACTCCGCCCCCATCTCGCTGAAGGTCCACTACCAGTTTCCCGATCGGGTTGTGTCCGGCCGGCATTGGAAGGCACTTCCACTCACTTGGTACCACGGACGTTATCCCGATCACCTCCTGACCCCGGAACAGCACAAGCGTTGGGGGTCTGGCATTCTCTTTGTCGGCACAAAAGGCCAACTCATCTCCAACTACGGAAGCCACGTCCTGCTTCCGGAAGACAAGTTCCAGGGCTTCTCCCAACCGGCCCCCTTCATTCAGGACTCCAAAGGCCATCACCAGGAGTGGATCAACGCGATCAAGGCCGGAGGATCAACCACCTGCCGATTCGACTACTCGGGACCGCTGAGCGAAACCGTCCTCCTGGGCAATGTCGCCTTCCGCGCCGGCCAGAAACTCGAGTGGGATTACCGCCACATGAAAGCAACGAACTGCCCGGAGGCCGACCAGTTCATCCAGCACCACTACCGCGGAGGATGGGATGAGTGGTTCCGCGGCAAGGGATAGGCACCCGGCCATGAAATAGAGCCTTTCCCACGGAAGGTGCCAGCCGAGCCCGTCCCCAAACCTCTCAGAACGAGGTCAGGAAGGCTTCGCTATTTGTTAAGGACAGCGAAAGACCCTGGAGCCTGATCTCCCAGGGGCCCCTCCCGGGCCCTTCTTCAGTTGACTCGATGGTCATCCACGCGTGGAGTTCCCGGGATGAATTTTCGCGCACCGGCAGTGCTTCTGTGGATTGGGCTCGCCCTCGCTGGATCCGCTTCGGGGAAACAAAGCGACGAGGAACTGCGCAAGCTGGCGGCCAACGCCTACCAGGCCGGCCACATCGAGACGGGGCACCTCCACCTGCAACAGGTGATTGCGCAGAACCCGAGCGACATGGCGGTCGCCCTGGATGCGCTCGCCGAAATACTCAAGCAGTCGCGTCGAATTGACGCCAAACTCCGGGCCGAGCAGCCCAATGTCCCCTTTTCCGAGAATCCAACCGCCGAGCAGGCTGCCCGCGAGCTCTGCGCTCTCGAACAAGTGGGAGTGGTTTCTGCCAATCACCAGTCCCTCAAGCATGCCGCCTACATCCTGATCCAGCATCACCTGCACCATCGGCGACTCTTTGAAGCCAGGGAGCTTGTCGACCGGTTGGCCCGTGAGAACTCCCATGATCTCTTCTGGCGCATCCAGCAGGCCCACGTCTACCGACGCCTCAACTCCACGGAGGCCAAACCTCTTTTCACCCGCCTGAAGGAAGAAATGAACCTCGCCCATCCCGATCCGGTCACCCGACAACAATGGGCTGCCTTTTCCGGGGAGTGGACTACGCACGGAGACACTCTTCCCCTCGCCATCCAGCCCCTCTTCAAGGGAAGCCCCCTGCCACACATGGAACCCGATGATCCCGACCTCGAATGGGATACGGTGGCCACCCGCTCGGCCCGCATTGTCGCTCCCCTCATCGACCGTGTGGCAGCCAAGGCCCTTACCGTCCCGCAGATCGTGCCGTGGAGAGACAAGAGCGGCCTCACCGACCCGGTCCGGGCCCTCGATCTCCATCTCCTCAGTCAGCCACCGGCCGACCTGGAAAACCTCCGCACGACCCAGGAGCAACGCTACGAGCTGGAGAATTACCGCGACAATCCCACCGACTCGGAAATCCTCTACCGCTTCCGCCGTTATCCCTGGGCCCCTTCCGCCCAGGCAAACCTGCGCGAACTCGCCAACCGGGCACTGTTCGCAGGTCGCTCCCAGGCCGCCTGGCGGAGCTTCCGGGATCTGCTGGATCACGCCACCAACGAAGAGACCCGGGACGCCTCTCAAGTGGGAATCTGGACCGCGCGGGCCCAGATCGAAACCCCCCGGAACGCGGCAGATCTGCTCGGACGGGATGATCCCACCCGCAAATTGAGGTGGCTCGGCAAGCCCACCCCGGCCGCGGAAATCTGCCGGCAGCTCATCGAAACCCATCGCTCTCCCCAAACCACCAACCCGGTGGCCACCGCGGAGAAACTGGGAGAATTCACCCCGCGCCTCGTCCGTATTCCACCCACCTCGCCCTGGAAGAGCCAGATCCCGAACGAGATCGATCTGACCATCGCCGGCAGCAACCTGCTCGTGAGTGGGCGCGACATGCTCGCGCTCTTCGACGCCCGCAATCCCGGCCAGCCCCTGTGGACCAGCTATCAACCCCCCTCGGTGGGAAACAACCAGAAGCCCGACAACAACCATCCCGGCTTCTTCCGCCCGCAGTTCTCCCAAGGCCGGCTCTTCACCCGCTGGGGATTCAGCTCGCAACCACCGCGGGGCATCGCCGGGATCGACTGCGCAAACGGGGCAATCCTCTGGACTGACGAGACTAATGTCAGCGATCACCGCCTGCTCAACGTCCCGCTCGGCGATCCTGTGCCCAGCGACGGCCTCCTCTACTATCTCGAGTGGAGTTCCCCGAACGATGTCACCCAGGGCCGGGGGCGCAGACTCAACCTTGTCTGCTTTGATCCCGACCGCGGCGGCACGGCCTGGCGCTCACCCATTGCCATTGCAGGTCACGACTCCGATCTCACTGCCAGCCTGGAACGCAGTCAGCCGGCATTTGCGATCTATGGCAACCAGGTCACGGTGCACCAGGGCGCCATCTACAGCAGCTCCAACTGCGGTCTCATGACGCGCTCCGATCTTCGCGATGGGCGAACCGACTGGGTCTATCAATACACGCCCATTCCTCCCACCGAACGCAGCGTGCTGAACCATGGATCCCCACCGCTCGTAGCCGGGGACAAGGTCGTCTGCATGCCCCGGGATGCCCGGCGTATTTTCGCCCTCGACCAACGCACAGGACGCCTGCTGTGGGAGAACACCCTTGTCCTCGGCGTGCAATTGGTGGGGGTGGTGGAAGACCTTCTCATCGTCCGCGGACGTTCGCTGGTGGCCGGCCTGGATCTGGACACGGGGAAAGCCCGGTGGTACCGGCCCGCCCAACACGTGATCGGACGCCTTGCTGCCCTTCACAGCTCGGTCTACCTCGCCCAGCTTGACGGACTGCATCGTCTCGACGCCAGGACCGGGCAAATCGTGGAAAGCCGCCCCTGGAATCTCTCCAACGAGAAACCGCAGGCCTTTGCCCTGCACGGTCGCGATCTCTTCCTGGTCACTGACAAGCCCGCGGAGGCGATTGGCCGCCAGGTCAACGCACCTCTCAACGCCTCGCTCCCCGCCGGGCGCAATCCGCTCAAGCCGCCGCTGAGCCGCGCCTGGTCGCTCCCACGCAACAACGCGCGAATTTCCCTCCCGCCTTCCGGTTCTCCGCTGGCGGGCAGCGCCTATATCCTCTCCGGTGGGATTCTGGAGCGTATCGATCTCAGTGCCCAGGGCCGCATTCTCTGGCAACGATTCATCGATGGCCCCAATCCCCAGGTCCATCTCATCGGCAACACCGTGCTTGCCATCGACTATTCGATCGGGAAAGCCCCGGGACTGGTCAATCGCCTCGTTGCCTTCGATGCCGCCACCGGCCGAACCCTCTGGGAACACGCCATCGATGCCCCGGTGAGCTCAACCCTCAACTGCGGCAACACCCAGGTTTTCCACGATGCAGTCGGACGGGTGGTCGCCGTTGACCTGCGCACCGGCGCCCGCGCCTGGCAACGCAACTTCGGCAACGGATTCCAGATGCGCCTGGCCACGGATGGCACCAGGCTCCACATCTTCTTCGTCTCCCGCCTGCGTTCCGCCAACCATGTGGTGGTGGACCCGCCTACGGGCTCCACCCTCAGCAACAGCAAGGTCGCTGCCAAGACCTCTGCCGATGCCCGCAATGCCAAACCCGTCGCGGGCGGCTACTACGAAGTGGCCATCAATCCGGTCAAGGCCCGCTACCTGCGACTCACCACCCTGTCTGATATCGGTGGGCGCGGCTGGGCTTCTATCGCAGAATTGCAGGTAGGGGGAGAAGACGGGAACAACCTTCCCCGGCAGGGATGGTCCGCTACCGCGAGTAATTCCGAGACCACGAAAAGCTACGATACCAGTCCCCAATGCGTTATCGACGACGATCCTGTCTCCTGGTGGCACTCGCAGTGGGTCGACAGCATTCCTCCCCATCCGCATTCCGTCACCCTTGACATGAAGAACGAAAAGACCATCAGCGCTATTCGTTACCTGCCCGCTGTCATCGTGAACAACAACGGCATGATCGGAGAATACGAGCTTCACGTCAGCAACGACGGCCAGAACTGGGGCAACCCGGTAGGCGAAGGGTTCATGGTCAATCAGACCCGGGTCGACCACGTCTACGCCTCCGACAGATCCATTGTCTTTGAAAGCCGGACCAGCCCGAATCAGCCGCTCAATGTCTATCGTTATAAACTGGATGGCAACCCTGCCATCCTGGTGCGCCGGAATTCCCATGTCCTCTACATGAAGGAGCCCTACTTCATGATCCATGAGGGCGACAAGCTGGTGGTCTACCGCTTCGACGATCCGGCCTACCGGTTCGAACTCGGCCCCCACGCCCAGCTCGACCTCTCCGCCCTGTCCCTGGAAAACAACCGCCTGATCCTGGGCCGCAAGAGTATCCTGGTGGCCGACCTCGCGCAGAAACGCTTCATCGTTGCCCCGGGGGATCCAAACCAGGTTTACAACAAGGATGGTGCCCTTGTCCGGGAAGGAGAGCACAGTCTCCTCAAGATTGTTCCGCAGGGCGACAAGGGGCAGGCCGTCTTCCGCTTCAACCTGCAAAACGGCCAGCGCACCGATGCTCCCCCCATCCAGCAGCCCGAAAGTTTCCAACCGGTTCCCGGCATTCCTCAGTTCGATGGGCTCGTCCTCCTCCGGGACGACTCCTCGGTGAGCGCCTGGATCGGGACGGCCCAGTAGTAACCTGACCTCCCCGCGGGAGGCCGCTCGGAGAACCATTTCCCTCGTCCTTGAGGAGCGACTCCCTAACTTTCTCCCGTTCATGAATCGGTTTACCATCTTCTTCATCCTGACCCTGGCGCTCATGGCGGGAACCCGCCTGGGCGCTGAATCGCGCTCCTGGCGCAGCGCCAATGGCAACCGCAGCTTCCGGGCGGAGTTCGTTTCCAGCGATGGAACAAACGTCGTTCTGCGGAAATTGGACAAGACGACGGTCACCGTGGCCTTGCAGAACCTGCATTCCAGTGACCGGGACTGGATCCGCGGACAACTCAATAAAAGCGAAGCGAAGGCACATGGCGGACTCAAAGGTGGCTGCTTCGACACCCTCGCCTATGGTGACAACCGCAGGACCGTGGAGAAGAAACTCAAGGCGAGCCTGGTGGCCGGCAAATCCCTCGATGATCGACTGACAGGCCGCACCGGATTGAACGGGATCTACCAGACCTCCATCGCCGACGAACCCTACGAGCTGTTCTTCCACTGGACCGGGAAAGATGAGTTGCAGGAAGTCACCCTGCGCAGCAGAGCGGTCGCCCAGACCGACTACGGCAAGACCCTCAGGAAGACCTGGGCCAGCCTGATCTCGCTCCTGAAGAAGCATCATGGCAATCCGGTTCAGACGACCGGGTACCCCCCGCAGGAAGATCTCCAGGAGGGGAAACTCCTCGGCTCACATCTCTGGCATACGCCGGACAAGCACTCCATCCTGCTCTGCACCGGCCGGGAAGGAGCCGGCTACCTGGTTTCCATCCGCTTCAGTGCGGAACTGATCCCGCCCAACAGGCTCCGGGACGCAGGAGAGGCGAAAAAGGACCCTGCCGAACCCGGCACCTGACGAGGCAACTGGCGTCTGGCCTCTTGCTGCCATTTCTGGTTTATCGATCCCTGCCATGAGCGACTACCGGATGTCCCTGAACGGCAAGTGGGACGATGGGGAAGGCACCCATCCCGTGATCAACCCCGCCACCGAGGAGACCATCGCGGAAATCCCGGTGGCCACCGGAACACAGATCACGGAGGACTCAAGGAACGCGGTCTGGGGGCGATGACGGGACACATGGCCTCAACCACTACCTCCGCCACAAGTGCGTCTACCTGAAGGATGAGGGGTAGTCCCGGAGGCGGTCCGCTCCGCCTTGCCGAGAGGCTCAGGCAGATCCATCACGATCGCCAGGAGCTGATCTGTGGCAATATGAGGGAGACCCTGGCATACCCGCTACTTGACTCTGGTATACCTGGTAACGCGTCCGTGCACGTTCCATTCCTGGGCATAGAGATCGCCCCTGGCGTCAAAGGTACAGCCGTGAACCGCGATGAGGTCCCCTGCATGCCAGTGCTCGGGAGCCACCTGGTTGCTGGCCTTCCTGCGCTCCTTGTGCTCATCCCCGAGGCGGGAAATCAGCTTGTAGTCCTTGTCGTAAAGTGACACCCGGCCGTCCAGTTCGCCAACCGCCAGCAGATCCCCGTGAATGTCAGCGGCACAGGGGCGTCCCAGCCCGGCATCGATGGTCCTGAGAAATTTTCCCTCCAGGTCGTGCTGCTGCAGCCGGTTGTTCTGCCGGTCGCTGATCAACAGGGTCGGCGTCCCACTACGGGTATCGACCAGGATATTGTGGCAGATGTCGAACTTGCCGTCTTCCCTGCCCTTGCCCCCGAAGCTCTTCACGTAGTTACGTTCCTTGTCATAGAGGTGTACCAGCGACTTGCCATACCCATCGACGATGTAGACCCGGCCATCCGGTGTCACGTCGACATCAGTGGGATTGTATTCCCCCCTGCTCCCGTACATCCCCGGCACGCCGGGGGGGCCGATGATCTGCCACACCACCGTTCCGTCGGGCTTTACCGCAACCACCCGCTTGATCCGGGGCATGGCAAGAAGAAGCAACTCTTCCCCTCCCATCTTGCGTACCTTCATCCCGTGCACGGCCTTGAAAACCTTGCCCGCCTTGGTGCGGATGTCTCCCTTGTAGATTCCATCCGGACCAATCACCTGGATGGTGTTCCCGGTGGCGATGTAGACATTGCCCCTGCTGTCGGCGGCCAGGTCCCCGTGCAGGTCCCCGAGCTGCTTGCCTTCCGGGTACTTGGGCCAACCCGGGACGGTCTCGTAGATTCCCCCACCCTGCCCGGTCCGAACAGGTTTGGTCTCATCAGCGCCGGCACTCGGGACCAGAAAGAAGGCAAACAGGCAGAGGCGTAAGGGCATATTCATCATGGAGGCGCACAATTCCGTTGTGCCCGGCCACTGAACCGCAAATCAGCGCCTCCGTCGATGCCGCGTTGGGGTCGATCGGCGAAATACTGCGATCCTGTTCCGCTACTTCTTTTCCGAGGCCCGCTCGCGCAGCATCCTGGCCACCACGGGCCTCTGCTTCTCGATCTTCTTCACGTCCAGATCGAGGTTGGAACCCCCGATGATCCCCTCGTAAAACTGACCTAATCCGTCACTCCATTCCCCGGAAACGGTATCGACAGCCGCCTCCTCGCGGTCGTTCTTCTTGGTGAGGGATGCCCCGTGGCTGAGCAGGAAATCGATCATCTCTTCCCGGCACAGGAAGGCGGCAAGATGCAGCGGGGTGTTTCCATCCCGGTTGTGATGGGAGACATTGACCTTGTGCTCCTCCACCAGGAGCCTGGCAATCTCCATCCGTCCATGGAAAACGGCCGTGCTCAGAGGCGTCATCCCGCCATCTCCAAAGCGGCGGGCATTGGTGGGAGCGCCCTTGCGGATCCACCGCTTGACCGCGTCCAGGTCGTTGCCCTCGATCGCTTCTGCAAGATCCGCGCGCATTCCCGAGGGGTCGGCGGAAGAGCGGACGTTCCGGGCCTGCTCCTCGTTTTTCCCGGTGTAGAAGATGAAGTCGTTGCTGAAGAGACCCCCCGGGTTCTGCACCTGGAGAAAATGAATCCCGGGCTTGGGAAGGGTCTCCAACTCAATCGACACGCGCTCCTTGCGGGGGAAGGCCATGCTGGCAGGGACCCTCCGCCCGTTCACGAACACGGCGGCTCCCTCGCGAATGTGCCGGGCACCGATAACCATCGTCCGGTTGTCCCCGTAGAGGCTGGGGAAGCGCTGCTTGCCGCTCTGCCCCTGCAGCGAACCCCGGGTCCAGAGAGCCGGCTGGGGATGGTCGTAGTCGTCATTGACACCATGCCGCCCGGTGATTGTTCCCACGAAAGCTCCGCTGGCAGCGGCTTCAACCAGTTTCTCGCGCGTGACCGCCCTGCGCTCGCCTCCCACCATCACGTAACTGCCGCCCTCGTGGAGCGCATCAAACTGCAGCACCACCCCCTGGCCCTTCCCTTCCCCGAGGACAACCCCTTCGCACTGGAGGACAATCGCACCTTCCCGGGCCGACGTTTCCAGGGCCGCGAGCAGGTTCTCGGTCATGGCTTCCCGCGCCGTGTCCCTGTTGAGGGTGAGTTGCCTCGCGAAGGAGCCGGAAAAGCCGGTGCTTCCTTCGGTCACCATTTCCCAGACCGGATCGAATTCACTCCGAGAGCGCCAGGAAAACCGCCAGATCTCGCGCTCCGAATTCCCGCGCTCCGCCACCCGGCGGTAGAAGTCGAAATCGATGATGTTCAGCCGTCCCTGCGGCAGAATGAGAAAACGATCATACGCCCCGCGCCAGGTGGGTGCGTCCATCCCCGAGCCAGGCGTGTTGGTGCTCACCAGGAAGGGCATGCGGTGGCAGTTTCCGCAGACATTCATACGCTGGTCTTCGCGGTTGCCCACGATGTGAAATTGCTTGAAGCCTTCCTCCGCCCGCTCGGTGAGCTTGTTGTCGTAAGCACGGCGCTGGGCCGGCGGATAGGTCACGTTGAGGAGGAACTTCGCCATGTCGTCCCTCTCCCCGGACGACAGGTGTCCGGCCTTGCCTTCGTCATTGGTCTCCTTGCTTCCCACCATCAGCATGGTGTTGGCGAGACCGCCATCGATGAGGTGCCGGGTGGAGCTCTCGGGCTTGTCGGGATCGCTGTTCGGGGCAACATGAGTCCGGATATTGGCACTGTTATTGCCCCCGTAGGGATCCCCGGGGATTCCGTCCCAATGGTAGGGGGCGGTATCCCGCAGCCCGCGCACCGGCATGGTCGAACGCGGCATGATCTGATCGCCCCCCGTCACAATGGGCGTCTTAAGCACCCAGAGGAGCTGATCGGTGTGGCCGTCCGGATGGCAGCTGGCACACGAGTAGGTCGCGGTGGTGGAGGCCGCCGCCTTGTTGAAGGCGATGCGTCCGCGCTTGAAGGCGGGGTGAGTGGGATCCTTCAGGGCAATTGTTCCCCGCACCTTCGGCTTGGCGGGATTGGAGAGATCGAGCAGGGAAACCGTATTGGCCACCGCATTGAGAACCCACGCGGCGGAAAGCTTTCCGCCCGGTCCCGTTTCAAGGGCAATGCCCCGTGGCACGGAATCCACCTTTACCCGCCCCAGGATCGTTCCCTTCCCCGCATCAACGGTGAAAACCACGTCCGAGCCGGCTGCACTCGCCACCAGGGTGGAATCGTCATCGCTGATTTCGATCGCGTAGGGCGTGGCAAGGGCCTGGTCGCGGTCCGGATGCTGCGGGGGCCGGGGCTCAAGATCAAAGAACACCGGTGCCGCTTTCTCCCCGGGCAGCACCCTGGTGATCTGGTTCAGGAACGCCCTGTTCTCCAGCTCCGCCAGTCCGTGCTTCTTGGTGCCGGATCGCCCGTTGGCATCGTTCCGGGCATCTGTCTGGGCGATGAAGACGCGCCCCTTGGAATCCACCGCAAGACCGTAGAGCAGCGTCCCGAGGGTATCGACGGTTTCGATCAGCTTGTCGGTCCTGGTATCAAAGACGTAGAGATCGCGGTCAGGCACCCGGGGGTGCTTCACGATGTCGGTCACGTGCCCGAGGGAGAGCACATTGTTGTTGGCAATCGAATGCTCGTGCGCGTTGAAGGTGACCAGTTCGCCGTCAATCCGGTATCCCCCGGAGAGCTGGGTCTTGTTATTCGATTCGAAGGGAACAACGTAGAGACGTTCCCCCCGCACCACGATTGCCCGCGGGTCCTGGGCCGTGATGTTAAGCCGCTTTTCAACCTTGCGCGTCCTCGTATTGACAACCGCGATCCTGTTTTCCGTAGAAAGCGCAACGTAGGCCTTCTCGTTGCTCGCAAAGGCGATCCCAACCGGTTCATCGAAACGGGTCGCCCTGGTCCGGGGATCGAGATCCTGCACCGTGGCCACCACGTGAAAATATGTGGGATTCCGCTTCTCCAGATCGATCACGCTGACGGAATCGGAGACGTGATTGGAAACCCACAGTTCCTTCCCGTCCGGGCGCAGGGCCAACCCTGCCGGATCGATCCCGACCGCAATGCGTCGCACGATCTTCCGCGTCTTGCGGTCAATCACGTCCACGGTATCGGCGGGCGTATTGGCGACGAAGACATGGTCCCGGTTGAGAACCACGGGCTTGGAATGCGGACTCAGGAAAGAGGGGTGTCCCACCGGAGCCGGCTTGGAAGGAGCAGCCGTGGCGAGGCAATTGGCCACCAGGGCCATGCACAAGAGAATCAAAAATTTCATAATGGGAAGGAGCTATTCTCCGTTAATGGCGTCAGGAAGCAATCAGTTCCGCAAACATCCGCCCCTCTTCCGGATGACTGGAGGGGTGGCTCCAAATGCCCCGCACCGGAGAATTCCAAGGCTTCGGCAACAGAAAAAGTGGAGCCGGCCGGAGGGCCTTTCACCACGCAAAAGAAGCCCGCGGTGAAGGCGGGCTCCCTTGAAAAAACCTGAAGGGCGTTTGCAACAGTCAGGGGACTGATCTAGCGGCCCCTTCCTTTCTCCAAGCGTCTGCGGAGCCCTTCATTCTCACGTTTGAGAGCCTCCACCTGGCGCTTCAGCGCTTCAATCCCGGCATCAGAGCCCTTCTTACCGTCCCAGTCCTTCTTTTGATCTCCACCCCATATTTCCTTCTTCAGGCCAGCGAGTTTTTTCATGGCGTCCTCCTTGGAGAGTTTGCCTGCCTTGACGGCAGCCCAGATTTTCTCCTCCATCGCGCGGTACTTTAGCCCACGCTCATCACGGCTTTCCTTCTTGTCACCCCGGCCCTCGCTGCGGATCGCCTTGCGCATCTCAAGGAGCCGCTTCTCGGCGTCCTCCTTTGAGACTTTGCCCTTTTTTACGAGCTCATGGATTTGCGCTTCTCCGCGCCTGTATTCTTCAACACTGATGCCGCGATTTTCACCCTTGGACTTATCACTTCGGATCGCCTTGCGCATCTCAAGGAGCCGCTTCTCCGCGTCTTCCTTTGAGATCCTGCCTGCCTCCACCGCAGCCTTGATCCGGACCTCACCGCGGCGGTAGTCATCAACCCTTATGCCCCGGCCATCTCCTTTCGCCTTGTCGGCGCCAATCGCCTTGCGCATCTCAATAAGCCGCTTCTCGGCGTCCTTCTTTGAGATCCTGCCCGCCTCCACCGCGGCCTTGATCTTCTCTTCCGCGCGGCGGTAATCCTCCACGCTGAACCCCCGGCCGTCTCCCTTCGCCTCGTTCGCGCCCCCGGCCTTCCGCATCTGGCTGAGGCGCTTCTGCGCATCTTCCTTTGAGATCCTGCCTGCCTCCACCGCGGCCTTGATCCTCGCTTCCCCCCGCCTGGAGATCTCAACATCCTCATCTTCGGCCTTCAGAATGGGCAGGCCTCCAACTAAAAGGAGCGCTGCCAAAATCGATCGTGTAATCTTGTTCATTATTGGTTCCATCTGTGGTTAATGCGGATTACCAAACTGATCTCCGCGAAGGTTTCGCGTCCGGTCCTCACTCAGTTGGCCCGAACGAAAACGAATAGAACTTCGCCGCTGCCGTCTCGAAGACCAGATAAACCTTCTGATCCCTGATAATCCCGGGATCAAATCCCTGCTCCCAAACGAATGGCGCGTCCGTCACATGGCCCGATTTGCCCCGCAGCGCTCCCTCTCCCCGGACCTTTCTCATCTCGTCGAGGACCGCAACCTTGAGAAACCCACCTTCCGCAAGGTCGGCACAGACGCGCAGGTTCCCGCCCACCCAGGACACTGCCTTCGTTCTCACGGCCATGGGTTCGCTGCCATCGATCGGTTCATATCCCGCCCAGCCGTCCTTGCGCAGGGTGGCCCTCGCCAATCCTGATTTGCGCCAATCAAAGAAGTACCAGTCGCTTGCGCCGTAATAAATCTCGATGCGATCACCGCGGAACACGGGAGCGGAGGGGAAGAGCGCTCCCCAGTCGTAGGGCATGGTTCCGTATTTCCTCTCTTCTTTTGGTGTGTGCCCGATCAGGGGCGTGCCCTCCGCAACTCTGTGCCAGGTCACCGAGTCCGGGCTCCAGGCCAGTTCAATATGCTGGCGCACCCCGTGGCGTGATTTCATGGAAGGGAAGTTCATCACGCCCAGCAACCCAAGGTAGACCCCGCCGTCCTCGAAGATCACCATGTCGTGCGCCTGCTTCTGCGGTGTCCCCGCCAGGACGAGGGTGGATTTCGTCCACTTCACCCCGTCCCGGCTTTCCGTTCGTGCAATCTTGCGATTGCCGACCACCGGAATCCGGTCGTAATGGCGCACGATTCCAAGGTAGCTCTGGCGCTGCTCCGACCAGATCATGTTGGCGTGACAATCGCTCTGAATCGCAATCTCCGGACAGGGAATCTCGGGGCCCCAGTGGAGCCCGTCAGGCGAAAAGCGCACCAGTTGCAGGGAGCCCACCTGCGCGGCATAGAAGGCCTTGTAGCGCCGGGCAGGATCCGGATCCCTCGGATCCCGGTAGACCCCGGCTCCAGAAGGACCCCGCACCACGATATTGTTTTTCCTGCTCCCGTTGAACTCGACGATTCCCAGTTCCGGTTTCTCCCAGCGAATGCCATCCCCGGATGTGGCATAAAGAATGGCCTCGTCGCGTTTGTTGGGCCTGGCCGCCATGTAGTCGGTCATCTCCGGGTTCCGCTTCCCGGGAGCTGTCCTGCTCGTGCGTTCATCGACAATGAAGGGACAATACCAACACTTGTAGATCTCCTGCTCCTCATCCCACAGAACATTGGGATACATGTTGTCGTAGCGCGGCTCCCAGGACCTGTCCGCCACGAAGAGCGGATTGCCCGGATCCTTGACTGCTGCTCCGGGAACGAGCCTCGCGTTCTTCACCCTCTCAATGATGCGGGAGTCCAGGAGGAGATACTCCATGCGAGGAGAACTGCACACCGGTCCGGACAAACAGCCTGCGAGACCACCGGCCAAAATCTTGAATCCCCACGAAGGCATCCTGTAAAAACGCATTCCGGAGAGGAATCGTAGGTGCTTTCGGGCAAACTGCCACCCACTATGAAGAAAGTCTTCTGCCACTTACGCCCAGGCAGGTGGTTTTCCGTTACGCCCCCCAATCCTGAACGGAAGCAAAATGCGATCCAGGTGCCAACTCTTGCCAGGCCGGCCCAAGACGACAGGAACGTATCGACGGGCAAATTAACGCGTCACACTTTCCTCGGAGGCCTCTCCGCCACCTTCGGTAGCCCGCTGTCGCCAGCTCCCTGCCCTCCTCAGACCGCCAGAGGGCCGACCATGCACTTCGACTGGGTGGTGGCCGCCTTGCCGAGGAGCCTCTTCAGCACGTTGCGCCGATCGAACTGAACCGCAAACTGGCGTGCCCGTCTGGCGAGGTCCGCCCGTTCCGCGTCCTGCATGAAGGCGACCCGGTTAAGACATTCGAGCAATCCGCTGATATTCCCCGCTTCGTGTTCCAGGCAATGCCCTCCCGTCGCTTCCGGGATTCCTCCCGTCCGGGTGGTGATGACCGGACCAAGTCCGCCCGCCAGCATCTTCTCGGCAACCGCAATCCCGAAGGTTTCCACAAACTCGGGACGTGGCTTGCTGGGAAGACACCAGGCATAACACCCATGCATGAGAGCACCCTTCTCCTCATCGCTGACATCATCGAGCACCTCGATTGCAGGCTCTTCCGCCGCGAGGTGCCGGATCTCCTCCTTCATGGGACCGTTCCCGCAAATAATGAGTTTCTTGGAGCCATGGAGTTCGCTCTGGCGATAGGCGGCAAGCAAATCGTCAACTCCCTTGGCTGGAGAGATGCGGGAAAGAAACATCACATACCCGTCCCGCTTCAGCCCGCGTGCACCAAGAACGTCATTCACCCGCCCGGGGTTGTCCTCAATGGAGGCGTAAGCGGTTGTATCGATGGCCGGGAAACTGACTTCCACCCTCTCACGCAGGCGACTGGCAAAATCCGTTCCGAGGGCGGCATCTACCGCTTCTCCCGACTCCACGATCATTCCCCGGGTAAACTCACTGACTGCTACCGGAAGATCGTGGTCGAGATAATTGGACAGGACCACCTGAGCGGTTCCCGTCTGCCCGGAGTCAAGGGCGTTGCGGACCACATTGGTGATGTCCGACCCCACTGCTTCCCCAACCGTGTAGACATTCGGCATCCGGTTCAACGTGCGGAAACTCTGCACCGCGTTCATCACCATCTGCCCATGCGGAACCAGGTAGAGGTCCATGAGCATGGTTCGGCCCGGGAGCCTGTGAAGCAGATCCACGATTTCTCCGCTGATGGCATAACCCAACCGCCCGTCGAGCACCTTGTAGTCACCGACCGGAGCCGGACGGGAGACCTCGATCCCATCGGAGTATTGCGAGATCGTCTCGAGAGGCTTCAGAGGAAGGCCGCTGTTTCCCAGGACATCAATGGGATAGCTCACGATATGCGCCGACTTCAGGCCCATCTCAATGGCTGCTTCCGCAAGGTTGCGCGCCTCGGTGGAGTGACCGCATATGATGGGATCGGCCCGGACTACCAGGACGAGATGAGAAACCTCTTCCCCGTCACCGGGGCAAAAGGGAAGGAAACGGGACGACGTCTGGTCAAAGGAAACGCTCATAAACAACTCCGGTTCCCAAAACCTCATGCAATTCGCGTGCCATCCTGAAAATTCCCCCTATCAGGGCGGGACGATCACGAGACAAAGGAAGGCGGACGGCTCCCGCTGCCCCAGGGGGAAGGTTCCTTTCCCATTTCCAGGAGCAGCTCCGACTCCGCCTGAAACTCGCTCAATTTCAGATAGCTGCGATCGAGCTCACGTCCATTCAGCCAGGCCCGCTGGACGTAATAATGATCGGCATGATGATTGCGGGTTCGGACCACGAACTCACCTCCCGGCAGCTTCAGGGCAACCCGGGGAAAGACCGGACTGCAAATCAACATGACGGGCATCCCGGTAACGGGAAAGAGCCCCATCATGCTCCACACCAACCATGAGGAGAGCCCGCCCGAGTCATCATTGCCCGGCAGTCCGCCGCGACCGGTTGCGAACTGGTAGCGGATCACGTTGCGCACCACCTCGGCAGTCCGGTCAGGACGCCCCACATAGTGGTATAAATAGGGCGCTTCCATATCGGGCTCGTTGTTGAGACCCTCAAAATGGTGCACCGTCTCACCCGGACGCGCCTCCCGGAACCCGAAAAAACGGTCCAGGAGATCGAGAAAGGCCTCTTCGCCACCCGCTAACTTGATGCGACCCACCATGTCATGGAGAAACCGGAACGAGTAGTTCCAGTTCTCCCCTTCATAATAGTCCGAGTCTTCCCTGAGCAATCCTGTATTCTCATCGAAGGCGTTGGGCCAGGCCCGCAGCAGAGGAAGGCTTTGATCGTAAATGCGCTGGTAGCCGAGATGCTTTGCCATCTGGGCGATCGCGAAATGGGCACAGGCGAGGTCCAGCGTGTGTGAAAGCGGTTGAACAACCTGATGGCGGGCAAACTCTGCAAACCTGCCTTTGCTCACCTTGCTGCTCAGGCTCGTCACCCAGAGGAGTCTCAGAATTCGTTCCCAGTCCGCCTCGACCCCCCGCATCTGCGCATCTGCGAGGATCATATGGCACAATCCGGTGGCCTGTTTGTTAAAGCGCTCCGGGGCATTATCCATGAGATAACTCACCGGGAAGGCTCCCTCGCGATTGGCCACTTCACTGAGGAACTCCACAAAATGTCCGCCCCATTCCGGCCAGAGCGTCATGAGGAGGGGCAACTGGGTCTTGTACTGGTCCCACAAGGTTGCGAGGTCGAAAAAGAACGGCCCGTCCCGGGAGCTGAAGGGATTCTCATTACGGAAATCAGCCGGTTTCAGGGTCGCGTGATAAAACGCCGAGTAAAAGATCTCGCGCAACTCGGCGGTCCCGCCCTCCACTGCAATCTTACCCAGAACAACATCCCACCGTTGGATGGCCTTGTCAGCCACGGCGGAGAAACTCATTTCCTCCGCCTGTGCGAGAGCGTCCCTGCAGCGCTCGGGATTTCGCAGGGAAAACCCGATCCGGACTTCAAGAGGCTCCCCGGCAGCCCCTGCCTCGAACCATACTCCGAACGGATTCACCTCCTCGCCGGTGTAGGTTCTGGGAAATTCCCGGAGTGTCTCTCCCGGCAATACCATTCCCTCCTCCCAGAGCCCGGTCCGGCTCGCCCGGGGCACCTCGATGCGAAAATAGATCGGGATGCCCTCCATCCACACGTGACCTTCGGCAACAGACGGCTCGACGATTTCCACCCGTCCTCCCTGCGGAAAACTTCTCATCCCATCAAGGAGGAGCCCTCCTGCGGTAAGATCAATCGCGACCTTCCCCGTGACCTCCTGCGGAAATTCGTAGCGATGAATGGCACCGCGCTGCGTGCAAGTCACTTCGCAGGCAACGTTGCTCTCGACAAGGCGTGCGGAATAGTAACCCGGCCAGGCGCGCTCTTCTGCCAGTGCAAAGCGCGTTCCCAACCCTTCCAGCCCCTCCCCGGTCAGTGGGGTGGTGAGCAGATAATTGTAGTAAACCCGGATGCGACCAGTCCCAGATTGCTGAAAATGTGCAATCCCGAGGGCCTCGTGTCGCTCGAATGCAACCGGAGGGGAATCCCCCGTCAGGGAAACACCATAACGCCCGTATCCGGTGACATAGGCTCCGGAGTAGGCGCAGGCTGAAACCATGCCGAAAGGGAGAACCGCTCCAGGGTGGGTGTTGCCGACCGGCGGCTTGGCCCGCCACCAGGCAGCTGCCACTCCCTCCGGTTCGGGCAACCTGGTCTCCGCATTGCCCAGGAAAGGATCGACCCACCTGGCGTTTCCCCTTCCCGGATGTTCATTCAGCATGGCACTTGAAAGGGTGATATTCCTGTCCCCCTCCATTCCCAAAGCAAAATACGGTCCAAGTGCCAATTCTTGCCAACGGGGAACACGACGCTAAAACGTCTTCGATGAACAGAATGACGCGCCGCACCTTCCTCGGGGGCCTCTCCTCCGCCTCTGCCGCCTCCCTGCTCCCCGGTAGCGTCTGGGCCAAGCGTTCCCCGAACGAGACCCCCAATCTCGCGGCAGTGGGCGTGGGCGGCAAGGGATGGGTCGACTCCAACGGTGCCGCCAAGCACGGTAACATCGTGGCCTTCTGCGACGTGGAGGGGTCGAAGGGACGCAAGCGCGGAGGGGTCGCCTCCGCAGCCGGGAAGTGGCCCAAGGCCCGTCGCTACACCGACTGGCGGGTCATGCTGGAGAAGGAGAAAAACCTGGATGGCATCACCGTCTCTACTCCGGATCACATGCACGCGGCGGTCACCATGACCGCCCTCCAGCAGGGAATCGGCTGTTACACGCAGAAGCCTCTGACCCGCACGATTCATGAATCGCGCAAGGTGGCTGAAGCCGCCGCCCGGTCCGGGGTGGCCACCCAGATGGGAAACCAGAACCACAGCGGAACAACCTACCGCACTCTGGTCGACCTCGTGAAGAAGGGCATGATCGGAAAAGTCAAACGGGCCCATGCCTGGTCGAACCGGCCCATCTGGCCTCAGGGCATCAAGCGCCCTTCCGCGACCGCGACTCCGCCCGATTCACTGCAGTGGGACCTCTGGCTCGGGGTCGCCCCCGAGCGCCCCTTCGCCCCCGGCATCTACCATCCCTTCAAGTGGAGGGGCTGGTATGACTTCGGGACCGGCGCCCTCGGGGACATGGGTTGCCACATCATCGATCCCATTTACTGGGCCCTCGATCTCACCGCCCCCAATACCGTGCTCTACGAGGGACCGGAGCCAACCAGGGAGACCTTCCCCAAGGCCGAACGCATCCACTACGAGTTTCCCGGAACCGATCGAACAACAGACCGGACCATCAAGGTCACCTGGCACGATGGTGGCAACCTCCCCGATCCCGCCGAGTGCGATCTGCCTGCCAGGACAAAGCTGCCCGCCAACGGAATCATCCTTGTCGGCGAGAAAGGCGTGATCGTATGCCCCCATGGCACGGGCCCGCTCCCCCGGCTCTACCCGGAAAAGGACTTCAAGGGCATCGACTTCCAGGTTCTCCCCACCACCGACCACTACCAGCAATGGGTTGATGCCATCAGGGGGAAGGGCAAGCCCACCTCCAGCTTCGACTACGCCGGACCGCTCTGCGAAACGGTCCTGCTGGGCTGCGTGGCCTCCAGGGTTCCCGGCGTCAAGCTGGAGTGGGATGCCAGGGCCCTCCGTTTCGCCAACAGCAAGGCCGCCGACAACCTCCTTCACCGGGAATACCGCAAGGGCTGGGAAGTGGCCGGACTCTGAGCGCTTCCCGGCCGTTATTCCGCCACCTCGGCATTCCCCCGTAGCAGGGCGATCGCCAGACCCAGGACCGCCCCGGTGGCAAACCCCATCACATGGGCCAGCACGTCCACCCGCGAGGTGGGATCTCCGCCGCCTGCTCCGAACCAGCCGAGGAGAATGGCGCCGGCGATGACTGGAAGAACCGCCCCACCCAGCCTGCGCATGGAGCGCGCGTGCCAGGCCAGCCATGCGCTGCTGCCAACCAGCAGGCCCAGCGCACCGAAGGTGGCGGTGGAGGCCCCCAGCGACTTGAAGGCCTCAGGGTAATGCAGCCAGGAAGTGACGATGTTCCCGAGAGTCCCACTGGCCAGGATCGCGATCCATCCCAGCAACGGCCCAAGGGTGTGCGAGACAAACACACAGAAGATCCCCCCGATCAGGAGATTTCCGACCAGATGGGGACCATCTGCATGCAGGAAGAGGGACGTGACAGGCCGGTACCATTCTCCCCGCTCAAAAATCCCAAGACTGGAGCTGCAGTAATCCTCTACCATGGTCTCGGTTTGATTCATGAAGACAAGGACCAGGGCCATGGCCCAGAGCAGGAAGAGTTCGATCCCCGATCCATAGAGCGGAATCTCCAGTCTCCGCTCGGCGGGGAGGCTCTGTTCCTCGGTGTAGAGACGAAACTCCTCCTCGATGGCAATCTGGAAGGGGGCCTCAGCGTAGAGGGCATAACACGGGCCCTGCGCCTCCATGCGCAACCAGCAATCGAGATTCATGGCCAGCACCACCAGGGCATACTCGTTGGCGATCCGGAGGGAGCTGAATTCTCCCACCAGGGCGAGCGAACCTTCCTCAATGGCACGGTCGATCTCCGTCATGCAGCGGTGCCAGTATGACGCGGTTTCCAGGGGACGCAACCGGGACGCGACGATTCCACTCGAAACACGGAGCAATCTCGTTCTCGATGTTCCCATGACGCGCGCCCTCGCTCTTTTTCTTATCGCCCTGCTCTTACCCGCGACCGCACTCACCAGGCCGCGACTCCTCGTCCTCACCGACATCAGCAATGAACCCGACGACGAACAGTCCATGGTCCGGCTCCTCTGTTACACCAACGAACTGGAAATCGAAGGTCTCATCGCCACCACCTCGTGCTGGTTGCGCAATCGGACCGCACCCGGAAAGATCGTGGAACGAATCGAAGCCTACCGACAGGTCCGCAAAAACCTGACGGTGCACGCCGGAGGATGGCCGGAGGCCGATGAGCTCCTGAAAACCGTCAAAGAGGGAATCCCGAGGTTCGGCATGGAGGGAGTGGGAGAGGGGCACGATTCCACCGGGTCCGAGCACATCATCAGGGTGGTGGACGAGAATGACACCCGCCCGGTCTACGTTTCGGTCTGGGGCGGAGCCAATTGCCTGGCCCAGGCCCTCTGGAAGGTGAGCAAGACGCGCCCCAGGGCCGAGGCAGACAGATTCATCAGCAAGCTTCGCGTCTATACCATCTCGGACCAGGACGATGCCGGCCCCTGGATGCGCAACAGATTCCCCGGGCTCTTCTACATCGTGAGCCCCGGCCACGAAGAGGGACAGGGGGGCTCCTACCACTACGCCACCTGGGTGGGAATCTCGGGTGACAGGTTTCATGGCCGCTTCCGGGGGCCGGATTTCTCCCTCGTGGACAATCCCTGGCTCGACCAGCACATCCGCAACAACCACGGACCACTCGGAGCAATGCATCCGCACACCAAATATCTCATGGAAGGTGACACCCCTTCCTTCTTCTGGGTCATTCCCAACGGCCTGAATGAACCGGAACATCCCGACTGGGGCGGCTGGGGTGGTCGCTACGAGCTCTACACCGCTCCACCCAAACGCTACTACCACGAACCCGAAACCCGTCCCATCTGGACCAATGCCATGGACGAGGTCAAAGGCGTGGATGGCAAATGGCACACCAGCAACCACGCCACCATCTGGCGCTGGCGCAGGGAATATCAGCACGACTTCGCCGCCCGCATCGACTGGAGCAATTCATCGGAATTCGAAACCGCCAATCATCCTCCTCTCGCCATCGTGAATGGGGACCGGACCCGGGAAGCAATTCATCTCACCGTTGCCCCAGGCAACAAGGTAACACTCGACGCCAGCAAAACCTCCGACCCGGATGGCGATAAAATTGCCTTCCGCTGGCACCCCTACCGCGAGGTCGGTTCCTTTCCGCTCACCATTCACTTCCGCAACCTGACATGGCAGGGCGACGACACTGCGGTGTTAACGATCAACGCCCCCAGGGTGAAGGCTCCCAGGACCATCCACTTCATCCTGGAGGCAACAGATGGGGGTGCGCCACCCCTGACGTCCTACCGGCGCGTGATCATCACAATCGATCCAGACCAAGGCAACTGAAGCGGCATCCCGGTGCAGGTTGGTTTGGCTCTAATGATTTTCAAATCTCCTCGACTCCCAAGATGATCAAACCCACCCGCCGTCTTCCTCCTCATTGAAGCATCCTGGTCTGGGACCCCGTCCGATCCTGACGGGATCACACGCGAAATTATCTTTCTGCCCTTTCGCAGAAACCCATTGACCTCAATAGGTGGTTTGCAAGCATCTCAGGTCCGTCGCGTAGCCCCTGTCTCTCCCTCTGCCACTCAAAGCCGGCTACGCCACGGTCACAAAACCCAAGACAACAAACCCAGCTATATCCCGATGAAGGTCCACACCTTATTCACCTCGCTTCTCTGCGCGGCCCTTATGTCTCCGCTTCTGCTCGCACAGCACACCCCCGAGAGTCTTCTCTACCGCCGCACGGACAATCTCAATGTCGCCGGCGACGACTTCACCGGGGTCCTGCCCGACAACACCGACCAGGCCGCCCCCTTCGGCGAACTGGACGACCCCAACTCCAGTCTCATCTCCGCCCTTGATGTGGACCGGGAACCGGGCAACGGGGGCATTGATCTCACCGGGGACCACCACGACCTCGCCTTCATCCTGCAGTTCTATGATGATGACGGCGTCTTCTCCTTCACCGAGAACTACGACGACCGCGTCAAGATCGTGGCCACCCCGATCGCCGGCTCCGGTAATCTGACCGCCACCGGGGCACCCGCCCAGCACACCGATGTGAGCTGGAACGCCCGCACTTTTGCCAACTTCGATTTCGGCGGCGGCGGCTGGTTCAACGTTGATATCTGGCTCACCGAGGACGGGGGTGGCGCCCAGTCCGCCGCTGACATCGGATTTGGCTACTTCAATGGCGCCTCCTCCAATACCGCCGACTTCGGCGGCATCGGCTACACCGGCGTCTTCGGGATCAGCAGCGGGGCTCCCGCGGCCTTTGACACCGATGGCAACGGGCAGAGCTGGGGGGCCTACCTCGACAGCTTCGATCCCGATCTCGACAGCGACGGCGACAGCATCCCCGACGGCTACGAGGAACAGTTCTTCCCCGGGGACCTCACCCAGCTCGGACCCGGCGACTTCGATAGTGACGGGGTCAGCGATCCCGACGAATACACCGACGGAACCGATCCCACCGATGATGATTCGGATGATGACGGGCTCACTGATGGCCAGGAGAAGGCCGCCGGCACCGATCCCTTCGATCCCGACAGCGATGGAGACGGACTGCTCGACGGAGTGGAGACCGGCACGGGCATCTTTGTCGACGCCAACGACACCGGCACCGACCCGCTCGATGTCGACAGCGACGGCGACGGGGTGGGTGACCAAGCCGAGATCGCATTTAATACCGATCCCAATGATGCCGCCTCAAAACCGGACGGCATCGCCGAGCTCGACACCCTGAGCATACTGCCTACCGGCAACTACGCCTTCCTGGGTGGCGGGCAGATCGTCAACGGCTACGTCGAGAACGACGGCACACACAGCTGGCTGCTGGTTGGACGCGGCCGCGAGGGCTGGACCTGGAACGCAGCCGGCCAGGGATCGGCAAACAACGTGAGCCAGGATCTCGGAACCCCTGACGCGTTCGCACCGGCCACCTACAGCACGGCCTTCATCAACGACCTGATCAGCGGATCGGGCGCTGATCTGACCGGGGTGGAGATTCGCATCAAGCGCGCAAGTAACCCGGAAGGTTCCGCCTACGAGGAAGGGCGCTGGCGTCCGATTACTGAAAGCGCATGGCGATGGAACTTTGATGCCGCCATGCAGGTCGAGTATGAAGTGGTGGCCACCAACGGGGTCCAGGGTGGACAGCTTGGAATCCAGAACCGCGACACCCGTGACGGTGAGCTTGGCGGCAACGACGGGGACCGCATCTTCACCTGGAACTGGGGCAGCCACGGAGTCATGGGCTTCAGTTTCGGTTCAGCCGTCACAAACGGCACGAACAATGCGACCAGCTTCCTCTGGGAGGTTGGTGATGAGCAACACGCCATTCCCTACGCGGAAATCTACATCCGCCTTGAGAACCCGGGTCAGGTTCCCGGTGATGACACCGATGGTGACGGCATCGTTGATATCGTCGAGGAAGCACTTGTGGGCAACCTGGATGACCTCACTGCCGGCGATGACGACGGTGACGGACTTGACAGTCCTGCCGAGATCTCCACCCACGGCACCGACCCCAATGATCCCGACAGCGACGGTGACGGACTTGTTGACGGTGCCGAGATCGCCGCCGGGGCCGACCCGCTGAATCCGGACAGCGACGGCGACGGCCTGCTCGACGGGGTGGAGACCGGAACG
>MPMC02107832.1_pt1 | contig 28577 bp, 10 predicted proteins | sample 1617281 | NCBI WGS metagenome assembly MPMC02 (sample SAMN05944809, study PRJNA350692) | marine metagenome | biome: marine; feature: ODZ; material: water; isolation source: 100 m water sample filtered on 30 um supor filter | place: Pacific Ocean | collected 2012-04-09 | depth 100m m | reverse complement strand
CCGCGCGGCCGAAGGCGCCGTCCTTGTAGACGGCGGTTCCGGTCCACGAGCCGTTGTTGGCCGAGGCGCTGCCTCCGAGCACACTCGAGGTGTCTGCGACGGTGTCCGAGTTGAAGTCATAATAGGCAATCAGGCCATCAGGGGAGACGCCGGTGTTGCTGACGCAGGTCAGGTCGGGACAGTCGACAGCGTCCTCACCGAGGACACGCAGTGTGTAGGTGTGGTTGCCGCCGCCCGCCTGGGAGTCGTTGAAGGTTGTGGCAGTGATCGGCAGGGTGGCGATGCTGGTGCCATCACGCAGGATTTCATAGCCGGTCGCGTCGAGGTTGTTCGCGGAGTTCCAGCTGAGCGTGACTTGACCGGGCAGGTTGATGAAACAGGTGAGACTTGCCGGACAGCGCTTGATGGCAAAGCTCGAATGAAGCTCAGCGACCTCAGCGGGAAGAAGTTTCCTGCGCCAAATGCGGAACTCGTCAAGACAGCCCGGAAAACTCGGATAGGCAAGCGTGCCGTCGGTCGCGAGGGCTGTCGCGAGTCCATTGATGTTTCCGATTCCCGCCATGCCAAGCTCACTGACAAGCACTCCATCGAAGTAGAGTTGTGCGGAACCATCCCGGTCATGCACGGCGGTAACGTGGTGCCAGGAGCCGTCATAAAGCAGTCCCCCGGGACTGTCGTAGTCAAGGCGGTTGCTGCCATCACCAATATTCCATTGCCAGCTGCCGTTGGTGTTGACCGCAATCACCCATCCGGGGTTATTGCCACTGGCCCAGTTCTTGTTGGAGGCAACGGCATTGTCCGTGGTGAAGGTGCTTGAAGAGCGCAGCAGTAGTGAAACGCTGAAGTCAATACCGCTGCCGAAGTCGAGGGTTGCCGGGGAATCCAGCGAGACATGTTCGTTGGCGGCGTTGAATTGCGCGTACTGATTGACTCCGCCGGAGGGATAGGTGACTGCTCCGCTCGCGATTGCGTTATTGGCCTGGCCTGAGGAATCAGTCGCGTCTCCGTCAAGCCTGAGATGCACGATGAGATCGGTGGTGAGATCACCGTCGAAGAACTCGGCCGTGCTGGAACGGACCGGGCAGGAGTCGCCCTCGGTGCCGCCGTAGGTATGAACGGTGTATTCGAAACTGTTGAACCCGGCACCGGCTACCGGTGGTGAGTCAAGATAGGTTGTCGCGTCCAGCGGCAGGGTGGCGATTTGAATTCCATCCCGCTCAATCCTTATTCCTGCAGCATTGATTTCCTCCGGCGCATTCCAGTTGAGGGTGGCTGTTTCGCTGGAGGGATCGGTCGTGCAGGTCAGTCCATCCAGGCAGAAGGGGGGAAACCCGAAGGGTTCGCTTTCCCATCCCCAGACTGGATCAATGGCAATGCCGAGGTGCCTGAATGCGGTCGGCGGTGGGGCAGTCATGCCGGGACCCGGGGAGATGATGCGATTCGCTATGGCACCGCCACTGGCGAGGAAGAAAATCGTGCGCTCATCTGCAGACTGGCCGCCATGGCTTGTGCCGAGGCCGCCATGGTCAGTGGTGATGATGATCAACCAGTCCTCGGCGGCAGAGTTCGGGCGAGCTTCAATGGCGTCGATCACCTCGCCGATCTGGTCATCAACTTTGGCAATGGCTGCGAGGTAGGAGGCGTTGCTTGCACTGAAACCCGAGCCGTGGCCGGCATGGTCAACGTCATCGAAGTGGAGCATCAGGACATCGGGGTTGTTGCCGGCAAGATAGGCGCCGGCCTGATCGGCAACCGATTGTCCGCCCCCGGCGGTGGCCCGGTGGTCAGTGTAGGCGTCGACCGCACCGACGATATACGTGTCGATGGGCGACCACTGTACAATAGAGGCGGTGCAGGCGGCAGAATTCGCCTCCTTGATCCGCCTGAAAAAATGCGGGTAATTCTCATAGTTGTCGCCGCTGAAGCTGTTGCTGGTAACACCGTGCCTGTTTGTCCAGGTGCCTGTCAGGATACTCGACCAACCAGTGCCCGAAGAGGTTATCTGCTGGGTGGCGGTGCCGGGAATGCCTCCAGCGAAGGCATCATAGCTGACTGCGCCGACTGCGCTCAGCGCGTCCATGTTTGGCGTGTCGGCCGCCTGCATGGCATCCGAGCGCACGCCGTCGATGCCGACGAGAAGCACGCGGCGGTTGTTGAAGGCTCCGGCCAAAGTCCCCTCAGCGTTGGCGCCTGCGGGGGGGAAGGCCAAGAGCAACGGGAAAAGGAGGAGAGGGAGGGGGGATTTCATGGGAACATCCTTAAGCAAACACGGGTAAGATTCGTCGTCAATACGAGGTAATCGCCGGTGACAGTGTCCACCATGAAAACAATGGGAAAGGCCTTCGTTGTTCCCTGGCGTTACCGATGGGGAAGATCCTGCACAGACCGGCCAATGCCGCAAGATTTTCGATTGAGGGTTCGGGGACGACAATTGCGCCGAGATTCCTCCCGTTTGCGAGGCTCGTCCCCACTCCTTGAGAGTCAGTTGCCGATCTTATTCCGTGACGCTCACCCCGATGTTGTCGATCGACAATCCACTGAAGAAATCAGCACTACTGTCACTGGCGAAGTTCCATTCCACGAGGATCGTCTCAGCGAGAGCCTCGGCCACAACGGGGATGGTGATGGTGGCATAGTCGGTGTCGAGGACGGTCATATCGAGGTGCGTGTCCGCTCCGAGTTGCACCTGGTCGGCAGCACGCAGGAAGCGCACCACCGCGGTGTCCCCGAAGCCATCCCCGTCCCGGAAGACAGCGAAGGACAATTCCGCTCCGCTCACGCCCGCCAGGTCGATGGCAGGTGAGCGAAGGGAGATATCGGAATCAGCCCCGTAGTCGCCGAGGTTGGTGCACCAGGCATTGGCGGAATCATCAGCACCTGCAAGCGGTCCGGTGCTGCCGACAGGAGTGCCGAATTCCCACCGGGTGTTGCCGTTGTCATCGTTGATCGCCGTGGTCCAGTCCCCCACGCCCGACTCAAGATCGTCAAAGAAGAGCGGGGGAGCGTTTTTCTCCCGCAGGGCGACGAATCCCCTCCCGGGGAAGGGGAAGGCGATATCCAGGGTGTTGGTGCCTGAGAGGTCGGCGGGAATATCCTGTGATCCCTCCAGTCCGGCCCAGTCGGAAACGGCCAGGGACAGGTCGGGGTTGATGAGAATGTCATAGACCTTCCCCGGGGTGCCGGGCCAGGTGAGCCGAAGCATGGAGGGGTCGAGCGGGGAGCGATCGATACCGGTAATCACCAGCGAGTGATTGATCCCCCCAACCGCACTCTCGCCCCTCAATCCCCGGGTGTAGAGGGAGGTCATTTCCTCGGTGGTGAGGAGGCGACGCCAGATCGCGACGTCGTCGATCGCGCCGGGGAACCGGCTTTCCCAGACCGTTCCCAGGGTGCCGTCGGTGGCCACACAGGTCGGAAGACCGGAGTCGATGTTTCCAAGGTGGGAAATGGTGGCGGAACCGACCTTCCGGCCGTCGAGGAAGAACTCGGCGTCGCCGTCGCGGTCATGAGTCACCACAATGTGGTGCCAAACGCCATCGTTGACAGGAACATTGGTGGCATCGAAATCCACTCGGTTTGAACCATCCCCAATATTCCATTCGAGATTTCCCATCCCGTTGAAACCGGCATTGGAGGCATTGCCGGCGATGACCCACCCGGCATTGAGTCCTGAGTTCCAGTCTTTGTTGGAGATGATGGCGGGGTCGTAATTCGTTCCACCGTTTCCACGGTTGTCATCGAATAAAGAGGTCGATTTCATCCAGAGCGATACGGAAAAGTCGACGGATGTTCCAAACTGGAGCTCGGCCGGGTTGTGAGCATTCACATACTGGTGCGGCAGGGCGGTGTCGTCGAACTCGTAGGCCTCACCGATCTGTCCGGTCGTCAGATCCGGCGCTCCGGACAAAGCCGTGGAGAGGCCGTTGGCTGAATGATCTTCGGAGTCGCCATCGAAGGGCAGGTAGAGAACAAGGTCGTCGCGAAGGGTCCCGTTGTAAATCTGCACCGACTGCGACCGGGAAGGACAGTTATTGGGGTCGGGAGTGACCATCCGGATGGTGTAGTTGAATTCAACATGGCCAGGGACGCTGATTCCGGGTGGGGCGTCGAGGTAGCTCGCGGTGTCAATCGGGACGGTGGCGATCACGGTGCCATCGCGCAGAATTTCGATCTGGGCAGCAGTCGGAGCCCCCTCTGGATCCCAGCTAAGGGTCACCGTCCCGGCCGGACTGTTGGGAAGAAGTGCAAAGCTCGAGAGGCACTGCGAGGGGCCGACCGAATCGACCAGATCACTGATTTCCTGCTCGCTGAGGCCCCTCCGCCAGAGAGCGGCCTGGGTGATCTCTCCATTGAAGCGAATGTCCTCATTGTCGTCGGCGAAGGTTCCCACCATGAAGCCATTGAATGGAATCGGATCGTAGGTAATGAGCCCTGATGCAGGTGCGCTTGCGACTTCAGCCCCGTCGACATAGAGCCGTACCACCGATCCGTCATAGACCCCGGCGAGGTGATACCAGACGCCCGACTGGAAGAGCCCGGCGGGACTGGCCACATAGAGCATGGCATTGTTCTGGGTCGTTACGGCCCATCCAAATCGTCCGTTGGACCTGGTATGCAGATAGTAGCCGGACTCGGTAGCTCCGGTGTCGTATGCGATCCCTGTAATGCCGCCGTAGTCTGTAAAGAGGGCTGGTTTGACCCAAGCGCTGACCGTGAGCGCAGAGTTGGGCATGAAACGAATGTCGTTTCCGAACGACACCCATCCGTCTGCACTGGAAAGGCTCAGCCCCTTGCCGAGAATTTCCGTATTAATCCAGTTCGTGGCATCCAGTCCGTTGAAGAAGGCACCGTCCAGCCCACCGCCCAGGGCATCTGCGGTGGTGGTCCCCTCCCCCTCGTCGAAATTCCAGAGTCCCACGGCGGCAACTCCGGAGTCGGCGGTGAAACTCCAGACTTCCCCCTCGATCGTTCCCCCTGCGGTCACGGTATCGATCCGCCAATAGTAGGTCACGTTCAGGTCGAGCGGACCAGGATCGAAAACAGTGCCGGTTTGAGCGCCACGAAACTCGGCTGCGCCCGGATTGGAAGTGGTTCCGAAGAACACCTCGTTGCCGAGCATGTTGGCGCCGGGCGTCCAACTCAAGACTGTCCCCAGGGGAACGTTGACGACGCCATCGGCCGGCCCCGGGGCCGTGGCCTGGAGGATCGGCTGATTGACCGGGCGTCCGTCCAGGTCCCAGGAAGCGTCGACTGCTCCGAGCATATGGTGGAGAATGGTGGGCGCGAAATCAACATTGGATGGCTGGAACTCGATCGAGATCGGCGTGCCGTCCAGTCGGCTGAGCAGAAAGAAGACATCCATTTCATCGGCCGACGACCCGCCGTGACCACCGCCATCGGTCCGTCCGTGATCGGTCGCCAGCAGCACCAGCCACTCTTCATTGGAGATGGTGGGGCGGTTCTGGATCGCCACGATCAATTCGGCCATGTAGCCGTCGACGGTTTCAACTCCCGCGATGGTCTGGGGTGCCAGGGTGCCGTAACTGTGACCGAGCACATCGGTGTTGCCATAGTAGACGAAGATCGCATCCGGATCATCGTTGGCCAGGATCTGCACGGCCTGCTGCGTCACCTGTGCATCCCCCGGACCGTAGCCGATAGTATCTCCATCCAGGGTGATTCGATTGTCGATCTGGTTTGAGATCATGGTATTGAAGGGAAGCCAGTCGGTGACGGCCACCGTCTCAAGCGCGGGTTGTTGCTGCTCGAGTCGGGTCAGAACATCGGGATAGGTGTCGAAATGGAGAGGCGGCGAGAAGGAGTTGCCTGTCACTCCATGCTTGGCATTACCGACCCCGGTAAGGATGTCGGACCATCCGGGACCGCTTGAGGTTGGAAACGAAACCGTCAGGGCATCATCCCGATATGCGCCCGTCGCCACCAGAGCATCATAGTTGGGACTAGTCGCCAGTGTGATCTGGTCGGGCCGCACGCCATCGATTCCCACAAGGAGAACTTTCGGGATTGCCCACGCCATGGGCGAGGTCAGGGCTGCGCCGAACGCGGCCATGATGAGAAATCTATGTGCTATCAAAATGAGTGGGTGGTAATTTCTTGCCTCCGCAGGCGCGCCGGGAATCCAGATAGTGCCCGATCAGGGACCAACGGACTCCAGTCGAACTCGGACAAATTGGCGGTCGGGAGTTTCTCCTCCGGAGGGAGGATCAAGGCGGTAGAGGGCGTCTTCCATTCCATTCGCGATCTCGAGCGGCGATCCAATGGGAACGGCGTGCGCGCCCGCAGGCACCCAGGTCTTCAAGTCGTCGGAAAGCTCAATGAGATAGCGGATGGCATGTGAGGTGTAGGAGCTGCCATCAGCAACCCCTCCCGGAAGACGGCGATAAGCAATACGGAATTCTCCCATCTCAGATCGCACCTCAAGGAGAGCGGGATCATCCGCAGCGTTGGGGTTGGTTCCGAATCCCTGCTCCCCGAAGTTGTTGAGCCGGTCCCCATCCGGGTTGCCGGAAGCGTCCTGGTTCAGGGTGCTGCCAAACTTCGCGACCTCCCAGGCGTCGCTGAGGCCGTCCGAATCGAAATCGACCGGGGCGACGGAAAACTCGGCCAGAACACCGGCGTGATCAGATGGCCAGCGCCCTTGCTCGATGGTGGTGAAGACCTGGCAGTCCACCACCGAAAGCGGCGCGCCCTTGAACTGCACCATGTCAATGCGGTCCTGCACGTCGCTCGGGTCGATGGGGGTCCAGGTGGTGCCCGGCATCGCGACCGGATCGGGATACCTCACCCGGTAGGCGTCCAGCATGCCGGCACCTGCAGTAGCGCGGGTAACAGGCCAGTCGACCGCCAGCCCGAAGTGCAGTCCGGTCGCGGCGGTGGCGGGAGTCCAGTCGAGGTGGGAAGGGCAATTGAAGTCGCCGAGGAGCAGAATGGGCACGGTATCGGCCGCGGCGAGCTGGGAGGAAGCGGCGGAAAGAAAGCTGTTCACCTGGGCCACCCGGCCTGAATTGCGCTCGGAAGCCAAGGCCGCGGCGACCTTCGCGGCGTCCCCGCCCGAAGCATCACGGGCATCATAGGGACCGTAGGGATAGGCGGTGAAGTGGCAGGCCCAGAAGTTCACTTCGCGCCGCGGGGAGTCCGAGATTCGCAGGCGAGCCCCTACCGAGCGACTGGCTGTAAAGCTGCGCAGCACCGGGTAGCGGCTGAGCACGGCATTGTCGCTGCCCGACTGGTAGACGGCCCAACCGAGGTCGTTGGCCCACTGGGCGGCGCGTCCATTGTTCTCGGATACCGCTACGATATCGGCGTCGGAGATCAGGATGGAGTCGAGTCCCTTGTAGTAGCCGTCACTGACATTTCCGGTGCCACCCCAGATGTTGAAAGAGAGCACTTTGAGTCTCGGCAGGTGAATCGTTCCCGGGGTAAAAACCTCGATCTCGAGAGTGGCGCTGGCGGTTGCCGCAGTGACGTCCGAGACTTCGATCGAAAACTGATTGGCCCCGGCATCACCCGGTCCGGGCCTACCGCCGAGGGATCCGTCGGAAGCGATCGTGAGCCAGTCGGGCCCCGCTTTCTTGGAGAAAGTCACCCCCCCCACAACTCCGGATCGGACGTAGGCTCCCAGTTTCCCAGAGTATGACCTCCCCGTGACGGCATGAATTCTCCGAATGGGGTCGATGACAAAACGTGGTGCCGGGCTGCCATCTCCCACCGTGAAGCGAATCGGGCCCTGCTCGATAATGTGACCATTGTCCAGGAAGAGACAGGCGTAGTAGGAACCGTCAGCGAGGCTGAAGCTCATCTCTCCGTCAGGCACGTTGCCCCCTGCGGTCTGTGATCCATTGAGGTAGTTCCAGGCGGTCGAGGATCCGGTGTCGGGGGTGTCACCGGCACGATAGACGCCCACCCAACTGTCCGGGTTGGCAGTCGCGCCGGCCCAGGACACGGTCAGTGATTCACCGCTCTGCAATTCAATCGCGTTCAAGGAGAACGCCGCGGTGTTCCCCGCGTCCTTGAAGATCTTCGCGACGGCCCTCTGGTCATTGTTGAGCTCAAGGACGTACTCGCGGTTGGAAACCGGAGACACTTCGATGGAGAATTGTCCCAGGACATCGATCGGGCCGCTTCCATCGTCGAGAGTCAGGCTGGTGACAGGTGGATCAACACCGGTCACGGACCAGTTGAGGGTGATGGGCAGTCCCTCATCGATGAACTGGTGATCCGGACCGAAGCTCTGAATGATTGTCACGTCCGCAACCTCGAAATCGACCTCGGTGGTGATGGGAGTGTAGCCGTTGTTGGCGAGAAAGTGAGCGCTCCACTCGCCTGCGGGAAGTCCGGGAGAAGCAAAAGTCAGAGAGCCGTCCACAAGGCCGCTGGTGGCGGTCTGGGTGCCGTTGACATAGAGCCAGATAGTGGAACCGGGGTCGCCATCGGGGACCGTGCCGCGGGGATAGATTCCCACCCAGTCCGTCGCACTACCTGGACCGCCCGTCCACGAGGAAACAATATCCTGGCCCGGGGCATAGACCGCCTGATCGAGAGTGAAGGTCGTCTGGGCAAGTCCCATCCCTGCCGCCCCAATGAAGAAGGCAATGATCTTTACGAAATTCATGGTGAGGATTGATCACGGTAAATACTTTGCTTCGTGATGACAACCAGAACGTCACTCATGGGCGGGGGGTGATCCTGACTGACGGGCATACCCACCCTTTCACGGGAACCCTCCGAGCGCGTCCATGACGCTTTCAACCCGGAACAACCGGTCAGACTTGATCCTCCTCCTGCAAGGAACCTCAGCTGACCAGCCTTCTCCGGCGAAGGAGACCAACAAGCGAGAGGCCGCAGAGGGCCAGAACCCCACGGCAAAGCACAACCCTTACTTTTCTGGAATTTTTGTTAGAATCCGGACGGTTCCCCTCCGTTCCCCCTCCCGCATCAGTTCCAACCGGTCTGCCGGATAAGCCTTTCCCCGCTAGGGGATCTGTAGCTTCACATTGTCCAGGGAAAGCCCACTGAAAACGTCCATACTGTCGTCACTGATAAATTGAAACTCGACAACCATTGACTGTCCGATCGCCTCCACAGGAACGGGCACCTCGATAGATTCATAATCACTGTCAAAGACCGACATATCGAGAATGAAATCCTGACCGAGAGCAACCAGGTCCCCCGCACGGAGAAAGCGCACCATCGCGGTGTCCCCGAAGCCATCCGCGTCCCGGAAGACAACGAAGGAAAGTTCCGCTTCGCTCACGCCAGTCAGGTCGATGGCAGGTGAGCGAAGGGAGATATTGGAATCAGTCCCGTAGTCGCCGAGGTTGGTGCACCAGGCGTTGGCTGAACCATCGGCCCCGGTGAGAGGCCCGGTTGAGCCATCCGGGGATCCCAGTTCCCACCGGGTATTCCCCAGACCATCATTCACAAGGGTGGTCCAACCCGCTGCTCCGCTTTCCAGGTCATCAAAGAAGAGCGGTGGCGGATTCTTCTCACGGACCGCTACGAAGCCCTCCCCCGGGAAGGGCAGGTCGATGACCAGGGTATTGGTGCCGGAGGGATCGGCTTCAATGTCCTGCGTCCCGGCCAATCCGGCCCATGACTCCCTCGGGGAAGAGAGGTCGGGGCTGACCAGGATGTCATAGAGTTTTCCCGAATTACTCTTCCAGGAAAGATTCAGGCCACCGCCGAACGCAGGACCAACTGCCAATCCCAGAGGATCAAGTCCGGTCGATGCGAAATAGATTCCCCCTGAATGCGCCACGCCCAGTTCTGACGCGGTCGTTTCGTCAATGGTCTGGTCAAGAAACGCGATGGCGCTCACCAGAATCTCATGAGTTTCACCATTATCGTCACTGAACAGTTTAACCTGGGCAGCCATGAAATCCTGACCCGTGTAAAGAGAGAACCTCCCATCCAGGAGTCCGGCTCCGCTGTGTTGGTGAACCAGTACCCCGTCCACAAAATACTTGACGATCCCGGCCCCGAGATCTGCCGTGAAGATCACTCTTTGCCATGCGTCCGCGATGAACGTCCCGGCGGGTGAATACCCGAGGTCTCCAATGCCGAGAGCAGAGTCCGAACGCACAAAGAAGTCCGAATCATTGGCATTCCCGGGATTCGTATTGAAGAACGGGGTCCAGTCCAGGGGTGAGGGAACGAGGACATCAAAAACAAAGGTGAACTGATTGAGATATTGCCCCCCTCCATTCGGTCCGGAAAGAAACGAAAGGTCTATTCCCTCGGTAGGAGCCCCGAAGGCAGGCACCCTGAGATAGGAGACCGGTCCATCGCTCATGTGGGGAACCAGGCTGTTGTCTGAGCTCTCCCAGGAAACAAGGGATTCGCTGTTGTCGGCAAACGTCAGAACGGAATCACCGGAGATCGCATCCAGGGTCCCGTTCATGTGCCATTCCGTAATGGCGTCCTCCGTCGGGGCCGGGGCAGTGGTGAATTCCCAGATCGGTCCCGCGACAGTTCCGTTACCAGTGATTGAGTCCACCCTCCAGTAATAGGTTGTCTCGGGTTCAAGGTCTTCGACCCGGTAAATACTGGCATTCGTATCAGCCAGAAACCCCGGTGGGTTCGTAGTGCCCAGGTAAAGTTCGTGGCCGATGATCTGCCCCTCCGCCAGGGTCCACGAGAGCACCTGACTCCTGCCCAGGCTCGAAACCCCGTCCTCCGGGTCGGGATTGCTTGCGGCCGCTACCTGCTGCGGCTGGATCATGCTCATGATCAAGGGGATATCCGTTTCGATGTAGTCAACCCCCGCATTGGCCAGTTCGATCATGGTGTCGGGGTCCAGGACCGTGTAAACCTCAACAATCATCTCCTCTGCCTTGGCTGCTGCGGAGAACTCAAGGCTCGCGCCTCCGTAACCATAGGAAAATCCGATGACCCCTAATTGCCGGAGATCGTCAAAATAGTCGGGATCCGTCCGCCAGGTTGCATCCGGTGCCCCCCAGAGAATCCTTGCCTCGGGCAGTACGGCTCGAATCTGGTTTGCATAATTCGCGTCTCCCGGGGTCCAGAACCAGAGATCTTCGATCGGGAAACCACTGGCGTTGACCGCGTCGGCAAACCCCTGGGCCTGGCCGCCCGTCTTGATATCCAGGTAAATGATGCCCTTCCCCTTGGACGCTACCAGCACCTCCTCCAGCGTGGGCACCCTGGTTCCCACGAAATCAGGTGAGAACCACGACCCGGCGTCCAATTCCTTTACCTGGGCCAGGGTCAGGGAGGCAATGTCACCAGTCCCGTCCGTAGTCCGGTCCACGGTCGCATCATGAAATACAACAACGACTCCGTCACTGGTCATGCGCGTGTCGATCTCCGTCCCGACAGCCCCGTCAAGGAAGGCCTGCTCGATTGCGGGCAGGGTGTTTTCAGGAGCACACGCTGAAGACCCCCGATGCCCCAGGGCGCTGACCGGACGGGCCATGCGTCTCTCGTAAACCGGTGCCGCCGGACCCGGCACATCAGCTCCCAGAGGGTTCACCCCCCCCAGGGCCACGACCTCCTCATATGGTAATTTCCGGTCGATGATTGATATGCTGGCGACATAGCCAGCCGTCGTATCGTTGTTTTCGTCAGCAAACATCAGGAGATCCGACGCGAGCGCCCATCTCTCACCCAGTCCGCTTCCCGTCGTTCCCAAGGCCCCGACCAGCTGTCCGTCAACGTATCGCATGGCCTGCCCTTCCCCCGGGGCGGCCCTGACCGACCAGACGATCCGGTGCCAGGTATCGGGTTTGATCTCCCCACGATAATTACCACTGATTCCGATCCCATTCCCGGGACTTACGAAAAAGTCGCCGTCGTCGCTGTTCAATAGGTTCGTCTGCAGGAGAGACCGCCATACGCCCGATGACGCCGACGGAAACAGAATGTCCATCACCACGGTGTAGTTTGAGATATATCCAAGGTCTTCCCCGTAGGGCCCGTTGGGAGCGAAATTCGTCTCAACCATGTATCCCTGTGCACTGGTGCAGGGGGGAAAGGCCATCACCTGCATGTCCTGTCCCATGGCGAGAGGCAATCCGAAGGTGGAGGCAGCCCCGTATGCCGTTTCCAGATCCCCCCACCCGCTTGCGGTCGGGTCATAATACTCAAGGGAGGCCGATCCTGACTTCGGGACGAAGCGGTTTCCCTCATCGTCGAAGATCCATGTCGTCTGCCCACAAGGGGACGTCGTCCTGAGCAGGAAGAGGGCTAGAAGAATGAGAGGCAATACTCGCACGAGTTCTGTTGGTTAATCTCTGGTCCCGGTCCAGGGATCTCCCTCTTCCCGAGTCCCCTTATTGCAAACAGGAATTTGTGGCAATGCAACACCAGGCTAAACAGCACTCAGATCGTCGAGTGAGCACTCCTGAATTCGAACATCCTGGCCCCGCTTCCCCTGGTCTCATCCTGAAGAATCCCTCCTGCGCTCTGGAATTGTGATTCCGGATCTGATTGCCTTGCGCAATGAACCGTCTCGGAGTCTTCGCATTCCTTGCCTGCGCGCTCAATTGCCAGGCGCAACTGGAAATGGAATCCCTTCCCGGGGACGGGGTATGGGTCGATCCCCGATTCGAAAAAACCAACCCGGAAAACCGGATCCGGGCCGTGGTCTGGTTTGAGAAGCAGTTCCTGGGAGACGGCACCGCCTTCCTGCGCCGTGCGAAGGAGTTCGACGGAACCGGCCGGACAAAGCTGCGTGCCCAGGTGCTCACCACCCTGAAAGCCGCCAGTGAATCCTCCCGGAAAGCTACACGGGAACAACTCGGCACTCTTGTCGAAGCTGGGACCATTTCACCCCCGCAATACACCTGGATCGTCAATGGCTTTACCTGCACCACCACCACCAGGGGCGTGGAGAAGCTGAAGACCGTCCCCGGGGTGAAGAAGATCTTTCACGGGGGACCGGTCCGCCAGTTCAATTCTCCTCCGGCCCAGGAGAACGCAGCAGGCAAAGACAGGGCCGGGGCTCCCACCACCCTCAAACTGGAGCCCTTCGACCCCGCTCGGAGCAATCCCCTCTGGTATATCGGGAAACTGAAGATCGAGCGGGTCTGGAAGGAACTCGGGGTCACCGGGAAAGGCACCCTCAACGTGATCCACGATGGCAATTTCATCCACTCCCCCTGGATCGACGGGACTCTCCATCGCAACCCTGGCGAGAAAGAGAACGGTCGGGACGATGATGGCAATGGACTGGTGGACGACCTCCATGGCTACGATTTCACCCGCGCCACCGGCAACCTGACCCGCCCTGCCCTGCCGTCCGGTCGCCCCCTCCCCTCGATCCTGCACGGACACCAGTGCGTCTCCATCATCTGCGGCCGCGGTTCGGAGGGCTACCCGGTGCAACCGGGCCTGGCTCCGGATTCAAGATGGGCCGGAGTCATCGCCGTGAGTAACATCGAGCAGGCCGTGCAGTGGGCCATCGAGCAGGGGGCCGACACCTACAGCATGAGCTTCTCCCGCCCCAATCTGGGCAACTACCGCTCACACTGGCGCAAGCTGATGGAGCACGGGGCCTTCTGCGGGGTGCATTTCGTCTCCGGGGCGGGCAACTTCGCCCGGGACCAGCCCATCCCGGTCCAGATGCGCGTCCCCGAGGACATTCCTCACGCCGTCTTCGCGGCGGCGGGCGTCCAGCGCGACCTGAGCCGAACTCCCTTTTCGAGCCAGGGCCCGGTCGAATGGAAGACCGAGCACTACCGCGAGGGACGGGTCAACAAACCGGAAGTCTGCGCCTTCAACTTCCGGATTCCCCTTCTGCCCCCTTCGGGGGGACGACCCACCACCACCAGCAGCGGCAATTCCTTCGCCGGTCCCATGTTCTGCGGCACCATCGCCCTCATGCTCTCTGCCAATCCTGAACTGAAACCCTGGGAAACCCGCGAGATCATCATCAGGACCGCCACCGACGTGGCCGATGAAGGATTCGATTTCCAGACCGGCCACGGCCTGATCAATGCCTTCGAGGCCGTGAAGATGGCAAGGGCGCAAAAGTGACTCGGTTGCCTGGCGCGCGCGACAGGGATTCCCCGGTCTCCGACGGAGCACAGCCAGACAACTGACTGATAACTGGTGACCGGGTTCATGAGTCACGCGGAAAGTTGCGCATCGTCATCGCATGATCAATCACGGGACGCCATTTCCTCTGAATCTTGTTGCCCAATGGGCCTGTCTCCATGTTTGTTGTAGATGCATGACCAATTCACTCCTCAGCCATTTGAGACTTCTCGGTATTCGGTTCCGGACTTTTCTCGAAAGCTCCCGGACGGAGATTCTCTCTCATTCCAGTTCCCTGAAGGCTCTCTTTATTCTTGTCGCCATGGCCATGGTGATCATCCCGGCTGATGCCGATGTCCGCCTCCCGCGAATATTCGGGGATCACATGGTCCTTCAACGTGGAATGAAGTTGCCGGTCTGGGGCTGGGCTGATGCGGGAGAGAAACTCACCCTCACGTTGAAAGGCAGGGGCCTCGACATCAAGATCGACACCACCGCCGACGGCGGTGGAAAATGGAGATGCGAATTGCCTGTGCTCAAGGCTGGCGGCCCCTACGTGATGACCGTGACCGGCAACAATGCGGTCACTTTCAACAACGTGATGGCAGGAGAGGTCTGGCTGTGCTCGGGGCAATCGAACATGGAGGTTCCTGTCGGCCTGATGAACGGAGCCGCGTGGTGGAAAGGTGTTCTTGACTACCAGCAGGAGCTGGCCACCGCCAACAACCCGAAGCTGCGCCTGTTCAAGGTCGCCACCACCTGGCAACGGGCTCCCATACCGGATGTCAACGGGACATGGGCGGTGTCCTCTCCCACAGCGGCGGCCGGCTTTTCCGGCACCGGATTCTTCTTTGGCCGGAAACTTGTCAAGGATCTCGATGTCACCGTCGGGTTGATCGCGGCGGCGGTGGGCGGGATGCCCATTGAACAGTTTTCGCCGCATTCGGGGCAGGCCTTCTGGTACAACGGCATGATCGCCCCGGTCATCCCCTATGGGATTCGCGGGGCGATCTGGTACCAGGGTGAGACGAATTTCTGGGGCGGAGACCGGGCGAATTACTTCGATAAACAGAAGGCCCTGATCGATTCCTGGCGACAGATCTGGAAACAGGGCGATTTCCCCTTCTACCTCGTGCAATTGGCTCCCGGACTGGGAGACCCTCTGCCGCTGTTCTGGGAAGCGCAGGCCCGCACCCTCAGCGTCAGGAATACGGGAATTGTCTCCACCAACGATATCGGCGGGGACCCGGTTCATCCCCGTGACAAGCGCGGAGTGGGCGAGCGGTTGGCCCGCTGGGCTCTCGCCAAGGACTACGGGCGGAATATCGCTTTCAGCGGCCCGACCTTCAAGTCGATGAAAGTCGAGGGACACATGATCAGGGTGAGCTTTGACAATGTCGGTTCCGGTTTGAGAGCACGAAACAATGAGCCGATCAGCGGCTTCGAGATCGCCGGAGACGGGAAGTTCTTCCCGGCCAAGGCCTTGATCGACGGTGAGACCGTGCTGGTGGCAAGCAAGAAGGTTCCCAAGCCTTCTCTGGTTCGGCTCGGCTGGCACCATTTGTCCAACACCACCCTGCAGAACAGGGCCGGACTCCCGGCCTTTCCGTTCCGGACCGGCAGCAGCGCCCCGGAAATCGGCGGAAAGAGGCTCTTCAAGAAATCTTCCACCATCACACTGAAGGCAATGGAAGGCAACGGGAGCATCCACTATTCACTCGATGGTTCCCTGCCGGACAAGACCTCCCCCGTCTACACCGCCCCCATTGAGATCAGCAAGACCACTGCTATCCGCGCCAGATTCTACCGGAGCGATGGTGTCATGAGCAGTGTTGCCGGGGCCACCTTCAGCAAGGCTGCGCCTCGCAAGCATGGGACCAAGACGCTCAACCTGGGAGTCAGCTACAAGTATTATGAGGGCTCGTGGGCCGCTTTGCCCGATTTCGACACTATCGAAGCCGTCAAGACGGGTATTGCCGATGACTTCAACCTGACCATGGCTGACAGAGCGGATGGTTACGCCCTGGCCTTTACCGGGTATCTCGATGTCAGGGAACCCGGACTCTACACCTTCCAGACCACCAGCGATGACGGAAGCGCATTGCTGGTGGATGGAGAGCTGGTGGTTGACAACAATGGAATTCATCCGTCAGTCACGAAGTCTGGCGAACTTCAGCTTCGCAAGGGATGGAGAAAGATCGACGTCCTCTTCTTCGAAGGCAGTGGCCAGGAAGCTCTGGGCGTTCAGTACAAGGGACCTGACACTCCCCTTCAGGCGCTGCCCTGCTGGTGCGAGCAGGGACTGGGAAATGCTGGACCCCTGAGGATCTTTACCAACAAGTCCGGCACCAGGATCAAGGCCAGGACGGTTTCCGTTTCGGGAAACAAGGTACACCTCGTCCGTGATGACAAAAGGGAGTTCATTGTCCCGGTTGATTCGCTGAGCGAAGAGGATCAGCAATACCTGAAGGAATGGGTGACCAAGGGAGAGAGGTAACCGGGAAATCCCGCATGAAGGGAGCATGCTCCATGGCACACCGGAACTGCAGGGAAAAGGCCTCTCCTTCCCTTCTCAACCTCAGGCGCACCGATCAACAGTGGGGTGGCATTGTGAGAATTCCTTTGATATCTCTTTAGCTATGGCACCACAAATCGACAGGCCGGGCAGCGCTCGCGCAATCATGCCCTGCCGACTCAACAGGACCGGATCGACACCCCGGGATTATTCATCATGAAATCCATTCCACGCCGCCACTTCATTCGCACGACGTCCGCAACCGCCATTGCCGCCCCCACCATCATTCCGGCTCATGTCCTCGGCAAAGATGCCCCAAGCAACAGGATCACCGTTGGGTTCATCGGCACCGGCGGCCATGGCACGGGCTGGAACCTGCCGGCTTATCTAAGTAATGCCGATGCCAGGATCCTCGCCGCCTGCGACCCTGACGACGGTCGCGCGAATCACGCCAAGGGCATTATTGACCGGAAGTATGGCAACAAGGACTGCGCCACGACCAGAGATTTCCGGGAAGTGCTCGCCCGCGAGGACATTGATGCCGTCATGATTTCCACCCCGGATCACTGGCACACGCTGATGAGCGTCATGGCCATCCGTGCCGGCAAGGATGTGCAGTGTGAGAAGCCGACGCTGACGATCAACGAGGGCAAACTCCTCATCGACACCGTGAGAAAGCACAACAGGGTGTTCCAGACCAGCACCGAGGATCGCTCTGTCCCCGTCTACCACCGCATGGCTGAACTGGTGCGCAACGGACGGATTGGAAAGCTGCAGCGCATCGAGGTGATCCTTCCCAAGCAACCAGGAAGGCCAGGGGATCCCACGCCGCAACCGGTGCCCAAGGGATTCGACTATGACATGTGGCTGGGGCCGGCTCCGGAGGCGCCCTACACCAAGGATCGCGTGCTCTTTGACTTCCGCTGGATCTCGGATTATTCCGGCGGCGTCATCTGCGACTGGGGAACTCACCTCTTCGATACAGCCCAATGGGGCAACGACACCGAACGCAGCGGTCCAGTCGAAGTCGAGGCAACGGGTTCACGCTGGGAGGGGGGACTCTTTGATACGGTGAATGAATACGACGTGACTTACCGCTACGCGAACGGCGTGACCATGACCTGCAGGCCGGGAAACCCGAGCATCAAGTTCATCGGCAGCGAAGGCTGGGTTGGCAACACCGGATGGCGTGCTCCGCTCCAGGCCAGCTCCAGGGACATCCTGGAATCAAAGATTGGCCCCGGGGAAACCCGCCTGTTCACCAACCCAAAAGGCGAGCACCGCAATTTTCTCGACTGCGTGAAGTCGCGCCAGGATCCGTATTTTCCGGTCGATATCGGTCACCGCGTGTCGACCGTCTGCCACCTCGCCAACATCGCCATCGATCGAGGCAGGAAATTGAAATGGAACCCGGAAAAAGAAGTGTTCATCGGCGATGATCAGGCCAACGAGATGTGCAGGATCCGCCCCGGACGCGGCGAGTGGAAGCTGGGATGACCACCTGGAAAGGTTGCATGATGATCCGTCCAATCCCTGCCTGCCATCGACACCTGTTGATCCTCAGCCTGCTGAGCCTTCTCTGGGTAAGCGACTCTGCGCGCGCCTGTACCAATATCATCGTCGGCCGCGACGCGTCTGCCGATGGCTCGGTGATGCTCACGTATTCAATCGATGGCGTTGGCATCGGAAACCTGCATCTCATCGCCGGGCGGGAAGCGCCGGACCCGGAGGTGGAGGATGCCGTCGAAGCCGACTGGAAAGGTCCCACCTTCCGTGTAGTCGGCTACTTGAATGAACATCAACTTGCGATCGCGGAAACAACCTGGGGTGGTCGCCCTGAACTGAAATGCAAGGATGGCCTGTCTTATTCGCGATTGATGTTTCTGGCGCTGCGCCGCTGCAGGACGGCCCGTTCTGCCATTGCTGAAATTGACCGATTGACCCGCACCTACGGTTATTCGAGCACCGGTGAGACTCTTTGTGTGGCAGACAAGAATGAGGCCTGGATCATGGACATGATCGGCAAGGGGCCCGATGCAAAAGGAGCAGTGTGGGTTGCCGCACGCGTACCGGACGACTGCATCACCGTGTCCGCCAACATGGGAAGGATCACGACATTTCCCATGGACGATCCCGGGAACTGGCTGTTCAGCAGGGATGTTGTCGAGTTTGCCGTGCAGAAAGGATTCTACGATCCCGGCTCCGCCAGACCGTTCAGTTTCCGGGATGCTTATCACCCGGGCATCAACGACTACCACGTTCGTGCGTGCGCGAGTCGCGTATGGAGCGTCTATCGACGTGCCGCCCCGGCCAGGAATTTCAGTGATGACTTCTTTCGCGGTGTCAAAAGCGCGGAGGACTATCCGGTTTTCATCAAGCCCGATCAAAAACTTTCACTGCACGATGTCATGCAGTTGATGCGTGACCACTTTGAGGGAACCCCCTACGACATGACCCGGGGCATTGATGCCGGCCCCTTCGGCAGCCCATACCGCTACCGCGGATTGACGTGGGAAGTCGAAAAGAGGCAATTTGGATGGGAGCGTCCGATTTCCACGCAGCAGGCCTCCTGCGTCTGGCTGACCCAATGCCGGTCATGGCTTCCCGATCCGATTGGCGGCGTTTTCTGGTTTGCTCCCGACGACGCGTACACGTCGTGTTTTGCACCGTTTTACTGTGGAATCAATTCCGTGCCGGAATGCTACGGCAACGGAAAACTCGATCTGTTTTCATGGGATTCTGCATGGTGGGCCTGCAGTCTGGTTGCCAACTACGCCTACGATCGCTGGTCACGGGTATTTCCGGATATTCACGCCGTCCAATGCGAGACCGAGAAGAAATTCCTCACCATGCAGCCGGCAATTGAGGAAACGGCACTCCGACTGGCCAAGAGCGACAAGGCCGCCTTGCACGCATTCCTGACTGATTACTCGAACTCCTGCGGACAGACAGTGTTTCGAAACTGGAAGGAACTGGGCGGGCAAATTCTGGTAAAGCATAATGACGGCTGGTTGAAGAATCCGGGGGAGATGCCCAAAGCCGTTGGTTACCCGGAGTCGTGGCGACGTCGCGTGATGAAGGAGCGGGGAGCCGATTACGCTATCGAAGGCGAGGAATGACCGAAGGGCGGTCCGCGGCGATTGCCCCCACCGGGAACCACCCGCGATTCTTCCATGAAACGCACGATACGTCGGTCCGGGGATCGGCGGTGAGGCGGGAATTGTGTCACCGGAAACTGTCTCAGGGCTCAGGGCTTTTGGGGGTCGGTCCCTCCCCGGGGAAGCGTCGACCGCATCAGCGAATGGCGGATCCGGGAGGCGGGGCAAGCTAACCGGGTTGCTGAAAATCCGACCGTGCAGGGTGGTGCCGAGGTGAACCCGTCCGTCAAATCAGCAGCATATTGGCCCTTGATTTTTGTTTCGGTTGCAGTTCTCGATTATTCCCTCGTCTTATGAGGAGTCCTGGAAAATGTTTGCCACACATCCTTCACTGATAAAAAGCAGGAATGGCCTGATGAGGGAAACCGCAGAAAACTCCGGAGAAATACTTATGAAAACAACAAGAACTTCAAAAGGGGTGCTAGCCACCTTGATCGCCACAACCGGAGTGGTGTGGGGCGCGGATGACTGGCCCATGCACCTTCATGATGCGGAAAGGAGCGGGTTCTCGGACACCCTGATCGAATTGCCACTGTCTCAGCATTGGCTCCATGTTTCCGCCAGCGCTCCCGAGGCCGCGTGGGCTCCACCGATTCCTCATGCCGTTGAGGGCAACCTCGAGATAAATCGGCTTGATTTTGATCTCGCCTTCCAGGTCGCCGCCAGTGCCGAGGCCGTCTACTTTGGTTCTTCTTCCGATGATCAGGTCCGTTGTCTCGACTCAAGGAGCGGGAAGGTGCGCTGGAGCTTCTTTGCCGATGGACCGGTGAGGCTCGGTCCTTCGCTTGATGCCGGAAGGCTCTACTTCGGATCGGACGACGGGTTCGTCTACTGTCTCGATGCGGAAAGCGGTTCAGTAATCTGGAAACGACTGCTCGGATTCGACCGGACTCGCCACCTCGGCAACGGTCGTCTGATTTCCCGTTGGCCGGTTCGTTCCGGGATTCTCATTCGTGACGGAATTGCCTACTGTGGAGCCGGGGTTTTCCCACATGAGGGAATCATTCTCTGCGCACTGGAGGCGGAGAGCGGAGACGTGATCTGGATGAATGACACTCTCGGCGAGCAGGACAACAACCGGAGCCGACTGGCCCCACAAGGGTATCTCCTGGCGAACGAGAAGTATCTTTACGTGCCCTCCGGCCGGGATTTGCCAGCTGCTTTCTACCGGAAGGATGGAAAGAAGCGCTTTCACGCGAAAGCAAGTTGGCGCGCGGATGGCATCGTCGGGGGAACTTATGGTGTTCTTGTCGAGGATCAACTGATCACGGGTGCGAACCAGAACGTGGTCTTTGATGCCGAGAGCGGCAAGAGCGGGGAGGGATGGTTCCATGGTCGGAGAATCGTGGTTCGTGGTGAAACCGCCTACTTTGCAACCACTGAGTGGGTCGCAGCCGTAGACCGGAAGAAATATGCCGCCGGTTCGATCAAGTTGCACAAGATGCGCCAGCGTCATGACGGTCGGGGGGGGGATGATCCTGTCGTGCTGGAAGCGAAGGCCCGTCATCTGTTGCGCGCGGAGGAGAGCAAGAATCCAAAGGAACGCAATGGGAAGAATATCGCGAATCTGAAGAAGGAGGTCCTGAAGCAGGCCAAGGCCTTGAAGGCGATGCTCGCGGAAGAAGAGGCGCATGAGGCGAGCCTGGATGCGGTCCACTGGAAGACCCCCATTGAAGCATATTCCTCCCTGATCGCTACCCGTGATGTTGTCTTTGCAGGCGGCCAGGAATTTGTTGTCGGCCTGTCCGCCGTGAACGGAAAGGAGTTGTGGCGGGCGCCCATTCATGGGAAAGCCGCCGGACTGGCCGTGGCGGGAGGCAAGTTGCTCGTGTCCTCCGACTCCGGGCGCATTTATTGCTTTGGCACGGGAGAGCCGCCGGAGGATGCGGTTGCTCCCCGGGCCCCTTCCAAGTTTGCGGGTGGCACCGAGGCCCAGCGAGCGGGGATCGCAGGTGTTCTTCACGAAGTGACGAAGGCGCTTCCCCGCAGTGGTGGATACGCTCTGGTGGCAGGCCTGGAGACGGGGGAACTGGCCTGGGAGTTGATGCACAAGGCGGGACTGAAGGTCATTGCCATTGACCCTGATGCCCAGGTGGTGGCGAAAGTGAGAAAGGCTCTCGGTTCGACCGGGGTCTACGGTTCCAGCATTCATGTCCTGCACGGCTCCACCGAACAATTGCCGAACTATTTCGCCAACGTGGTAGTCTCTGAAAGCGCGCTCTTCTCGGGGAAGGTTCCCTACGAACCGGAAGAAATTGCGAGCAAGGTGCGTCCGCTCGGGGGCACTGTCCTTATCGGGCAGCCACCGGGAAGTGACCCCAGCGTTGCCATGACTGCTGATGACGTGAAGATGTGGCTGAACCGGTTGAAGCTGGCCCCGGCTGAGCTGGGCGAAGGTGTTCCGTGGGGCAGCGTTTCGCGCGGCGCGCTGAACGGGGCGGGGAGCTGGACTCACCAGTATGGGACTTCCGGGAACACCGGATTCAGCAACGAGAAACGGCTGACTGCGCCATTGGGAGTGCTCTGGTATGGCGCGCCCGGTCCGACCGAGATGATCAACCGCCACTCGCAGGGGACCCCACCGGTCTCGCTGGATGGACGCATGTTCATCGTGGGAGAGAATGTTCTGCTGGCCTATGATGCTTATAATGGGTCCAAGCTCTGGGAGGCCTCTTATGAGGGACAGTCCCGCTATCGGACCCAGTCGGTCCCGGGAAACATCGCCGCAGACAAAAATGGCGCCTTTCTGGCCACCAAGAACGTCTGTTACCGCTTTCATCCGGAAACCGGCGAGGTTCTCAATCGTTTCGAGATCCCGGAGGAGATCAGGAAAACGAGCAGCACCTGGAGCTATCTGGGAGTCCATGACGGGATCGTGATCGGAAGCATGTCGGCCTCCCTGATTCCGGGTTCCGGTCGCAGTCGCTATTCCAAGGCGCTCTTTGCCTACGAAACCGGCAGCGGAAAGCATCTCTGGACTTACCAGGGGGACTCGATTTCACAGATGACGATCGCGGTGGGAGACGGCCGGGTCTTTCTCGTGGATGGCAGAATGACTACCGAGCAATTGGAAGAACGCCTGAAACTGGATCGCTCTCACCTGGCCAAACTGACCGGAAAGGCGAGGGAGGAGGCTGAGAAGAAAATCAAGGCTGCGGACCGAAAGCTCGCGGTCGCCCTCGATCTGAAAACAGGCAATAAACTCTGGTCCAAGGTGCTCGATTTCACCAACTGCACGGGACTGAGCAGCGGGGCCGGTGAACTCATGATGATGTATCATGATCAGGCCCTTGTCTTCGCTGGAGCCAGCGGAAACGGACATTACTGGAAGCAGTTCCTCGCGGGTGAATTCAAGCAGCGCAAGCTCGCAGTGGTGGATGCTTCCACCGGCAGGGAACTCTGGCACCGGGACGCGAATTACCGTATCCGCCCATTGGTGATGGGTGAGACCATTGTGGCCGAACCGTGGGCCTATGACCTGCGCACGGGCAAGCAGAAGACACGCAGACATCCCACCACCGGGGAAGAAAGCCCCTGGGAATTTCTCCGCATGGGACACCACTGCGGACATGTCTCTGCCACCGAAAATCTTCTGTTTTTCCGGAGTGGCTCGACAGCTTATTACGATCTGAAGAGTGACGCGGGAGTCAGTCATTTCAGCGGCATGCGGACCGGATGCACCATCAACATGATCCCGGCAAACGGTCTCCTGCACATTCCCGAAGCGAGCGCGGGCTGCCAATGCCTCTTCGCTATCCAATCGACGGTGACGCTGGAACCTGTGGGAGAGGAACGAGACCGTGCCTGGGGGATTTTTGCCACCCCCGGCCCGGTCCTCCCCGTGAAGCATCTGCACCTGAACTTCGGGGCACCGGGAGACAGGCGTGATCATGACGGCAACCTGTGGCTTTCCTACCCGAGGCCCCGGTCGGACAGCCGGATCGCTCCCCTGGAGCTCAACCTGGATCTCGAAATCAATGGGAGCGAGTCACCCACCACCTACATGCGCACCGCCGAAACGAGAACCATCAAGGGGACGGACAAGTCGTGGATTTATTCATCGGGTTACGAGGGCATTGAAAAACTGGGAGTCGCCGTGATTGGCCCTGACCACAAGGCGGGGCTCTACACCGTGCGTCTGCACTTTGCGGAACTGGAGCAAAGCGAGAAAGAGCTGAGGGAGTTCGACATCTCCCTCCAGGGCAAGGTTGTGGAGAAGGATCTGGAACTGCGCACTGCGGCAGGAAGCCCGAGAAAGGCGATTGTCCGGGAGTTCAAGGATGTGGAAATCTTCGAATGGCTGGAGATCGGCCTCACTCCCCACGCGGATTCAGCGAGGTCCCCCACCCTGGCAGGATTGCAGATCATCCGGACCGGGGATCTGTCCAAACCGAAGCCCGTCTCCTATCGATATCCTCCGGAATGGCCCAAGGGCAAGCCCGAGATCGTGCTCAAGGCCATTGCCGACAGTCGTGTTTCCCTGAAGGAGAAGGACCGGAATGAAGCCAGCAGTGAAAACCTCACCATCGATGGCGGAGCGGACTCCATGAATGACAGCGCCTATTCAATGCTCTACCTGAAGTTCGACCTGAGCGAAGTACCGGGCCAGCCGATCGCCATGAAGTTGCGTCTCAAGTGCCTCGGAGCGGGAAGCAGGAAGGTGGGCGACATTTACCAGACCGGAAGCGACTGGGAAGAGAGCGGGATCACCTTCAACAAACAGCCCCAGCGCGGGGTGAGAATCGGGCAGATCGGCCACGTGGGGGAGAAGGCACGCCTGGAGAAGCGGTTGATATCCACCCGTGACGGGGCCGATAAGCTTTCCCTCCTGTTGCAACCGACTTCGACGGATGGAATTCGCTTCGGTTCCCGGGAAAGCAAGACCCCGCCGGAACTCGTGGTGGTCTACGAACCGGAGTAGTCCCCTGCCCTTCACCATCTTTCCTGCACCCTTATAATGTATGCAGGAACGGGTGAAAAAAGTGTCGACCCTCTCCCCTGGATAGCTCCCTCACACCGTCCAGATCCGCGTGCCCGGTCTCATTTCCTTCGCTTCTTGATGACGCCCTCGAAACCGCCATGGGCATCTCACCCCATTGCAACCCTTCCCACCTGGTTGGCGTTGCACTTCACTCTTGAGGCCGGACACCCCCTCAGTTGGCCACCCGGAGCCGCATGAACTGGTGGAGCTGATTGTCGAGGGAAGGTCCGCGTGCGGGTGCCATCGCCGTTGTCGATGGGTTAATCACGCTCGCCCGAACCGACGTTTCGTGAAGCTTGCCTGTCTGGTCGCCTGCATCCCTTGCCCACCCGATGAAGGTTGCGCCAAGCAGAAGGAGGATCGCAAGCAAAGATATTCTCATTAGAGCGGAGAAAGGGCTCACTCGCGCTTCACTTCAATAACGTCCACTTCGAGGTCGGCGCCTTCGGGTCCCTTGAGTTTGATCTCGATGGATTTGATAACGCCTTTCCAGTTCGCATTGCCAGTCAGCGAAACCTGAACCTCCTTGAATTGTTTGGAGGCGGGGACTTTCATAGCGGAACCAAGGGACTTGCCATTGGCCAAGGCTTCAATCTCGACCGGGGAATCGGCCCGCAACTTGATGAGCAAACCTTGGTCGGATCCGTTGGGTTTGATCTTGAGTCCCTTGCGGACGAGAGAACCGGGTTTGTCAGGAAGACGAAATTGCAGGAAGCCCTGAAAGCCCACGATATTGTCGCGTATTCCTCTCCCCTGCCAGCCTTCAGTCTGCCAGCCACCGCAATCGAATTCATACGCCAGGCGTCCGTCCTGCGGATCCCGGCCGTTGATCTTTTCCCACTTGTCGGACAGTCCGTCGCCATCGTTGTCTTCGCGGTTAATTTCGTATTCCGGGTTCACCCCGCGTCCGCCTTGCCAATTGTCCCCATTATGACGGAGCGCATTGGGCGATTCTTCGCCTTCTCCACGATCCCCCTTGGCCAGCCAATCGTCGAGGAGCTTGCGGTGACGGTTGAGCTCCTTGGCAAACTTGGGATCGCCGACCAGATTATGCACCTGAGCGGGATCCTTCGATACGTCGTAGAATTCCTCCTTGGGGCGCTCCCCAAAGTAAATCCTTTTGAGGTCGTCGGATAGTTTACCCGCAGCGTAGAGCTCCTTGAGGTTTTTCAAATAGTCCTGATGGTCGCGGTACTGAGGCTGGAGCAAGATGCGGTCGAGCTTGTAGTTGCGGGTGTAACGGAACTTGTCCGTCCGGATGGTACGCACCCGGTCGATGGTATGATCCAGTCGGTCCTTGGCCGAGGCCACCCACTGACGGGGTTTAAAATCCTTGGCGAATAGATTACGGCCTTCATACCAATCAGGAAGCTCAATGCCGGCCCAGGTCAAGGTGGTCGCAGTCAGGTCCAAGGTGCTGACCAAGTCCTTGCGGGCTCCCTGCTTGGGCACCCATTTCTTCGGTCCCATGAGCATGAAGGGAACGTGCAATCCACCCTCCGTGGGCATCTGCTTGTGCCTGACCAGATGGTTGGCCCCGTGATCGGACAGGTAGACCACAATGGTGTTCTCTTCGAGTCCGGACGCCTTGAGACCAGCCAGAATTTTTCCGATGTGATCATCATCCACGCGTATGGCGTCGCAATGTTGCGCCACGACCCTGCGGTATAAATCGTTCTGGGGGTAGTCGGCGGGGACGGTAACCTTGGAGAGATCGGTACGCCTGTCCGCAGAAAGCTTTCTGGTGTTGATTTTTCCACCCTTGGTTTGGAACTGAATGAAGAAGGGCTGGTTTTGCTTGAGGATTTCCCAACTATCAGCCTGACCCTTGAGCTTGATCTTGGAATACGTCTTCTCCGATTCCCAAACAAAGTTGTAGTCGGTCTTCCCGAGGTTGAAGGTCGAGTAACCCGCTTCCTTGAGGATTTGAGGCAAAAGCTTCATTCCCTTGGGTAAATAAAGCTGGGCGTCCTTGGCCCGGGACGAGCGGTGCTCATGGAAACCGAATCGGATCTGACTGGCCCCCGTCATCATGGAGGACCGGCAGGCCGAACAGACGGGAGCCGGAACGTAAGCCCGGTCGAAGCGCACGCCCGCCTCGGCAATCGAGTCGATGTTGGGGGTGGCCAGCTTGTTCGCCTCATGCCCATAGGTTCCCATCCATGGAGACGTGTCCTCGGCAAAAAGCCAGACGACGTTGGGACGCTGGTCCGCAGCGAAAAGGCTACATCCAACAGTTGCGAGGATTGGAACGAATGGTTTCAAGAGGATTTTCATTTTTTATCGGTTAGTCGAAAGGTAACTATTTACGCTTCATTGGAATGGGATCGCGATAGGGCCTGAACCAAATGTTCCGGTAGCGAACCGGGTTGCCATGATCCTGAAGGGCAAGCTGACCCGTCCGGCCGACCTGTCCCCCTACTTCCATGTTGTCCTGAATCAGCACGCCATTGTGCAGAACCGTGTAGGCGCTTTTACGGACGTACTTTCCATCCTTGTCCTGGATCGGGGCATGTACGATGACGTCATAGCTTTGCCAAACACCAGGGGGCCGGCAGGCGTTGACGAGCGGTGGGTAACGGTTGTAAACTGCCCCCGCCTGGCCATGGGTATAGGTTGAATTCTTATAGGAATCAAGAACCTGGACTTCAGGCCCGCCCAATGGGAAGAAACCTGAGTTCCCCCTGCCCTGCCCGGAACCCTTGACTATCTCAGGGGTGCGCCACTCGACGTGATACTGTCCGTACCCGAGCTTGCGCTTGGTCCGGATGCTCCCGCCCCCGCGAACGACTTCCATGGCTCCGTCCACCAGTTTCCACTTCACTTCCCCGCCCTTGCCAGCTTCCCACTCGTTGAAATTCTTGCCGTCGAACAAAACGATGGCGTCCGAGGGAGGCGTGCCTGCCTTGTCGGGCACTCCATGCACGCCGGGCGTGACCACGGGAGGGATCAAAGGATCGGCTTCCTTTTTCTCCTCCTTGGCGGAAAGCAAGAAGGCAGGGATGAGCAGTGCGGATAGGGACAGGATGGATATTTTTTTCATTCTCTTATCGTAAGATGAGTGCCCCAAGCTCAACGAGCCTAAAAGATACCCTGTTCGCAAAAAGTCCCGGGCAAGGACATCCGGAAATTTAATACTGATTCATGACCAGTTCGGGCAAATGCTAGTGACCTGCTTCCAGTTTGTGACCCACTCAGAGTGAGAAGATCTGGCTCAATATCTAGCATCTCCTAAGCCATTGATGACCAGACCGTGCCGCCGGAGGGACTCGAACCCCCACTCCCTTGCGGGAAGCGGATTTTAAGTCCGCTTTAAATAGACGGATAAGATGAAAACATCTTATTTTATTGGGTCTAATTTATTCTGATTTCTGTATTTTCTCGCATTTAAGGGCAATAAGGGCACCCTACGGAAGTGGCCAAACCAGCATCTCTGGAACCAAAGGAGCAAATCTCAAAAGGAGGCATTAAGCGGTGGCTCCTGAACGTCCCACTCCACCTGTCCCCGACCGGACAGCGGCAAAGGCTCTTCTTCAAGACACGCGATGAAGCGCGTGCGCATGCCAAGAAACTGAAAACTGATGAGGGCACTGGACGCACTATCGTAGAGCAGCAATCCATTGACGCAGCCCTCGTAAAGCTCGAACCGATTGGCGCCACACTCACTCAGGCTGTGGATTTCTATGTCGCACACGTCGAACGACAAACCCGCTCTGCAACTATCTCCCACGCGGTCGCGGCTTGGAAAGCCGCGTGTGTGCGGCGAGGTCTCTCAGAGAGAACGCATCGAGACTACCAACGCACGATGCAAGGGATAGAATCATATTCGTCTGGAGACTCCAAACTTGCGAATCTAAGCGCGGAAGACCTTGGCCAGATTCTCGACAACACGGGGACTGGAAAGGTG